>Ga0157364_1000955_pt1 | contig 22894 bp, 14 predicted proteins | sample AttsexASBM2_FD_111476 | JGI IMG/M metagenome (GOLD analysis project Ga0157364, IMG submission 111476) | Fungus gardens microbial communities from leaf cutter ant in Ribeirão Preto, State of São Paulo, Brazil - Atta sexdens ASBM2 | ecosystem: Host-associated > Fungi > Mycelium > Unclassified ...
AAAATTAAATATTTTTATTTGCGAATATTAATGGTGTTTTTCATTAAAAGATTTTTACATGAAAATACAGGCATACATTTGTGCAAATATTTGATATATTTAATTTTTTGTCATATGTTTTGTTATTGCTCATTTTCTACAACAACGGCAAAATTTAAAAAATTGTCTTTTTTTTAGTTGCTTGCAAAAAGAAACGGAAATATGAAGAAAAAAAATAGATTTATTCCTTTATAATCAATCATTACATTGTATTTTAAAATTAATGTTGCAAAATTTTAATGACTCAAAATATTCAAATTTATTTTCTGGAAAATAAATGTTGAATTATGTCATTGTTGCTAATAATCCTGGTACTATAGTTGAAATCCATAGAAATCAAAAAATTTCTGTTCAGAAACTTCTGGGAAATTTTAAACTTTCTCATGCGTGCTGTCAATCGATAAGCAATACACCGCTTAGAATTCACAGTTATAACGCACTTTTCGCAAAAGGAAACACAAAACTTGGATGTGGCACAGTGGAATGTAATAGTCACTCAGAATGCCTGTTATATAACTGTCAAGAAATAAAGAGAATAGAATCGAATGCAATCTGATATTTAATTCTATACGTATATAATCAGCTTAAGATAAGTATATATCAGCTTAAAAAAAGAATTGTTCTTAACATCGATTACATCAGCACCAATCTAGATATATAACTAGTATATATAAAACTAGACATAGAGTTTCTTCGTTCGTTACCACAGTACAGATCTCGTAAAGTACATAAATCAATGCATCCGCAACGAATATTTATTGCTGACAATTTATCATCTTGACTGTCTAATCCGGAATTGTCTCGACACAGCGAAGCGCGCGAACTGTTGCGCAAGCATTGGAAAGCAACGGAGGTCGGTTTCGATCGCTCGATATAATCCGGATCTGCGTCGGTCTAGAGGTCACAGGTCGTGGGGTCAGGTCGTCGCCAGGTGCAGCCGCAGGTATACAGGGGGTTGACCTGTAAGGGTGCAAACGCGAGCGCCTTGCAGTCGAAACGGGAACTATCGCAACTTAATATCGATCCGGTAATTCTCGCGGCGTAGTCTGTGCTTCTCCTTCTCTTTCCTTTATCTCTTTTTCTTCTCTCTCTCTCTCTCTCTCTCTCTCCTCCAAGTTCCCTTCACCTTCAGCTCTGTTCGCTCATTCCGTCCAACCATCCGTCTCTTTCTTTCTCCAGCTTTCTCCCTCTTTCCTTTTACCATACATATATTCTAACTAGCCGCCTCTCCCTATCTTCTTCTTCCTCGGAGTGGTTAGTTCCTCACTTTCAAACTCCCAACCACCACAGGAGAGTCAGTCGCAATCAATATGGCATCCTACTTATCTCTATGCCAAGAGTTTTCGCTTCTATCCACTATCCTCTCGACCATCGCTCTGACCTATGTCCGAAGTTCTGTTATTAGTTCGTGCTTCAAACTTCACTCCATACATATATTCGAAACGAAAGTAAAAAGTATCGAATTTCCACGGACTACTTGAAATGTTCAAACTTCCTTCTTTTGTTTTCATTCTCTGTTATGTCTTCTTGTCATCGAACTGAGATTACTCACGAGATCTATGAATTTTCTTTTTAAAAAAAAAGCTTCTATAATCTATACTTTAAATGGAAATTTTATTGTAGTAACCAATGATTTAAAAAGTACGTTGTTAGCAAAAATTATGGCATTCTTATTCAAGATGAGACTCCACATTTTAATAAACGCGCTACTAGATTGCAGTGATTCGTCGTTCAAAATAGACGGCGAATATCATTTGGAGCATCCTCAGGAATTTTATCGATCGCTTCAGATAGACGTGTATACGTGCCGGGGAAGAGTCCTGTTGCCGCGCGCGGTCGCCTTTAGCTTCACGTGTTTCCGGTTGACGACCGATAAAGCGTGGCCGATTTGGATTGCGTAACACGCCGCTGCTCGCGCATCTACGCACTCCGCGGAATGTTGATCGAACGCTGATAAATACCTGCGTTCTATGCACACATAATACATTCGTTCGTGTTGATACCTTGATGTTCAATTTACGAACAAATAGTTGAAATTATAAGAGACGATTAAGAATGTCACAGCAATTATATTGGCATCCAAAAACAAACCGTGACTGGTTGTATTTACACTAAATTGTTAAAAAACGTAAAAGAGATATTTTTATATTTTATATAAAAAAAATAAGCAAATTTCATGATTTAGTGGATAAATTCAATTCATTAAGTATATATTGATATCATTTATCTAATCTGATAAATGATAAGATTTTATTTTGTAAAATCGAAGTTGAAATTATTTCGGCCATACTGGGTATCTTTATTTTATTAATTTTCTTTGTTGATACGTACTGTCCTTTTTTATTTGTTCCGTTTGGAAGAGACAGATATTAAATCGTTAAAGTTTAATAGATCTTTAATGATTACTTAAGACGAGGTCGAAACGTGACACCGATTCATTTATCGTATCAATAAAAGTTTATGGCGCGATAAATGTTTCTTGTAATCTTTGTCACTAATATTGCAGAGTATTACTTTCGCGACGTACTCGTAACTGGGTCTTGCATGTAAGCTTCTAATCTTCCCTCTAGACAAAATACGTGCAAGTCAGCCAAGACAAATATCTTTCCGAAATGCCCTTCCTCTTAAATTCGCTCCTTCGCTAATCCGTCATTTAGTCCGCTATATTAGAAACGTAATGAATCGTCAGTGTTAACGAACCCTTCCGCGTTTTCTAGCCCTCATGAACGAGAAACGTGAGCGATGGGTCGGGTCACGCGGGACGTGGCGTCGAAGATTAGCACAAAGTCTACAGCAGCGCGCTGTGAAATAAATCAATTAATGCGAATGTTGGGCGAGTTGGTACTGTTGGTCTCGTGCATTGCATTAAGCTGCCGGATGGATTGACATTTTTTTTCCTCTCCGAGTCTGACGGCATCGTCCATAATAAAAGCCTCGACAGGATTTTCATGTCAGTCGACGGCTAAATAAACTTCTGAACGGTTTGGTGCCAGTCGGTATAGGTGAGAAACACTTTTTTGCTTCGTCTACATGTATGTACACACGAGTAGTGTGCACGCGAGAACGTAGAAGCGGACCGGACGCGTCGGGAGATAAAATGACGTGCGTCTGCATCGTCATTCGTGATAATGGCGGTGCAACGTGCATTGCGGGCAAGGGGGCGGGTTTAGGAACGGCCGACGGCTCATTTTCGCTGTCATTTCAACGGCGACGTGCGTTATTGTTTCGTCCGGCATGAGCACGTCGACTTAAAAAAACGTAATCTATCGTAACTCGCGACATGGGACGTTTTGCGAAACTTGAATTCGTTCGCGCAATGGTGTCAAAATTTTTCCTAGATTACTGCATGTTTGTTTCAGGAAATATCAACTTTATGAGTTTATTGATATGAGTTACCAATATCCTGCTCCGTCAGTTAATCCGCTAATAATATGAAATGCGTATATTTTTGCAAAGAAGTCACTGAATCTTTTATCAACGATTGAAATTATTACAATAATTTTTTAAATGTTAGGAAATTATTATATCAATAATATATAGAATATTGAAAATTTTTCGTAATTGAAATGTTATTATGTAATAATATTTAATAATATTTAAAATTGTTTGACAGTGTTAATATAATTATATTAATATGAGATTATATCTTAATTACACAGGATTGAAATAATAATAAAACAGCTTCAAAATTATTTTATGGTAAAGAAAATTAATTTTCCTCTCAAGAAAATTATTAACCAATTTATATGTAGAGGTGTTAAAACTTCTGAGCGACAGCTTGTCAGTACGAAATTGTATTTTAATTCAGACAAGATTCTAATAATAGCAAAACAGCTTTAGATTATTTTACGATAAAAAAAATCAATTCTTCTTTCTAGAAAAATTGTTAATTAATTTAAATATAGAGATGTGGAAATTTCTAAACGACAGCTTGTCTCAAATATAAAGAACAGTAATTACAACGTATCAACTTATCCTCGAAACTTGGTTAAAACCCTATTTTAACATATTGACAGGAAGTTGCCATTTGCCATGATGCTTTACGACCCTATTGAAAACTAGTAGACTACTAACTATACACGCGGAAGGAGTTAATCGACGATATTCGCTCGAAACTTTGCAACTTTCGCACCGCCTGCCACGCGATAGGTATATACACATTACACCTAGTCGACGGCGGTAAAAGTGTCACGAACTTCCGCATTATTTACGATAGAATTTCCGCTATACAAACTCCCTTGACGCCTGCTACTTCGTGATTCGTTCAGCATATACGAATCAGTTCGCGTTTGATCGCGAAGCGTTTTCTATCAAAGGTCCAAAATATTTTTCGAGAAATAATATTCACTATCAATAATCTGTTGAGACTTGAAATACATGATGCATTATTTATCTTGTTTTTATCTCTGATATTTTTTTTTATCTCCATTTCTTCCGCCAATCCATCGCCAAATAGAACAGCGTAATTCTAGCCATAAATAGTTGCCAACATTTTAATCGTATGTGCATACAGATCAATGTCCTAAAGGTCGCACTTTTCGCACGTTCGTGACCTCTGTTTTGCCAGAAATCCATAAATACACAAGATTAAGGGGATACATTCGGGTAACAACAACGACTTGAGTACGCAGATTTGCGCGTTGAACTTGCCCGTAAACAGCATTGATACAACGAGGATTTACATTACGCTCGTGTATTTGCAGAACGTGCGTGAACATCGAATATCTCTGTATTCTTAACAAATACTAGCATTTGACAAAAAAACAAAATAGCCTTTAATCAAATGTTATCATAATATTACAAGAGTATCTCGTTCTTATCTCTAAATATTTAAAAACTAACAGCAAGTTTAAATTAATTTTATAAATTTAAAATTAAACTGTATTTTCTTATATATTAATTATTACTATACAAGTACATTTCAATATTATTATATACATATATATAAACTGTATATATAAACTATTTATTCGTTTGTCATTATAGTATGTTATAACAAGAGTAAGTAGATTGCAAAAGATTCGACATAAAACGTGCAAATTATAGCAATGAATACCGCGGGCGCGCAAATCGTCATGTTTATATATCAACGATACTCTGGGGTGTCGCCTTCGGCGCGACGACGGTTTTCGCGTTATTTGCGAATCGTGCATGCTCGTAACGTGCAACGTGGGTCAATTGCGATGCAGCTCTTGTAGGAGAGGCACGAGGTAGTGCATAGTCGAGTGAAGTCGGAGAAAGAGGGAAGAATAGAGAGCGAGAGAGAGAAGAGAGATAGAGACGTATGTTGGTGAATGTAGCGCGGGGGGAAACTAGATTGGCGAACAGATGCGCAGCACGATCGCGAAGCCCGATGTATTGCGTTTGCTAATCCCCGACATGGCTGACAGTATAATACACCGCTTTGCAAACAGCAGCAACATCCGTGCCGGTGCTACTATTGCTGCCTCGCAACCCCCTTCGGCATAGCTCTCAACCTAGGCGAGTACGTATTACTGGATTCCGCGTGGGTGTACCATCGTTTACGTACGCATATCCGCGTACTTACGTGAATGGTGTAGATGCATTTGTACGTGGCTGTGCACATTTACAAATGCGCACACGTGTAAAGCCGTCGGTGCGACGGAGTCGAACGAGACTGCGTTTAACCTTCCAATCGACGACGACTTCGTTCAGTATGCCCTTTCTCTCGTTCGCATTCTCTCTTATCCACGTTCTTCCCTTCGTTCTTCTCTTCCACGGTATTCTAGAAACTACTACCAATTGTCTCGTATAACGGAAACCGCATCGTGGCTTCCAGGAATGTTTGCACGTCTTCTCGATTCTCTTCCTGTAAGTAATCGAACATAAAAATATCAATGAGATATAGGAAGAAGTATTTATTGGTGTTCGAATTACGAGATACTTCGATTCTTCTTGAATGTTCATGAATAAATCAAACACATACAGATTCCTTTGTACATTTTTTTTAATCGATCCATTTAAATATCCATTTAAAGATTCATTTAAAGATTCAATATCTTATTTGAATCGAGTAGTTATGTGATTCACAATATATTTTACGATTTTGTATGATTTATATAAATTTGAATCATGCAGAGAATTACACACACCATTTTTTCAATATTTTTTCGAAAATTCCTTGCGTCTAGAATACTGCTATTCTTAAAGAGAAAAGCGCTTGATATTCGACAAAATACATTGAATGCGCACAATAGCTCAGCGGCAAACTGTGCGCCGCGAAGCATAATAATTTCATTTTCCCTTCCTCGGGGCATAAGACAAGAGTGGAAAAAGTGCAAGGCGACCGTTGACAAAACCGACGTCCTTACGGTTCTCGATCGTATGGAACTCGGAGATCCTCTCCGGTCTCCTCCGGGCGCGTTGCGTGAATCAAAATAGAACGGGCGACATTCGGAAACGCGATTGTACAAAAGCCGGCACAATGAACCATTGAGGATAGAAATCGAGATGAATGTGAGCCAACCTTGGGGCCTCTTAACGTGCGTACGCAGGCACTCAGTGCCTATTGGGCACGAATGGAGAATGAACTTTTCTGGGAACCAGATAATCTCGTTCATAGAATATGAATCTCAAGTGTCTAGGGACTGCGAGCATCGAGTGCACCTATCGTTAATAAAAAAATGCATCTTGTGGTGAAAAAATTTCAAGTGAAAAGGGCGATATCTTTCTTGATTTCGCTATTTTGGGATTGCTTACCTGGATAATAAAGTACTTCTTGTATGCATCTGCTAATCTTTTTATACTTTTATTATTTAAAGCACAAATTATTGTTATATAAAAAAAAAAACAAAATAATATATGGAAAAAATTTATAAGCTATTGTTATAATTATGTATTACACAGATTATACAATAAATAATAAGTATTATTGTTTAAAAAGATAACAAGAATAAAAAAGTAAATCGATATTACGAAATTTCACGATGGTGCTTCTTGATCGACAAGGCGCCGAGTGATATAAAAACTCCAGCCAGACATTATCAACGTTATTTCAAGTCGAGTAAATCATCTGATCTCAGCTGCTGCCGATCAAAGTGTGCGATTTCTCCTTTCTTCTACTTCTCACTGCTTGACGTGTATTGTCTTCAGTTCAAAAGCGTTATCGAGATCGTTCATCGATATATTATCTTACTGTAGTCCAAGTTCCTCGTTGCAAAATCTTTTGTATTTTCAATAAAAGCATTCGTTTATCGTTTATCTCGATCAATAGTTATAAAGTTCAGAACTCGAAACTTTAAAGTTAAACATAGAAAAATACAATTCTCAATGACAATTGAGAACACCAGCAATATGATATTAAATATGATATAACTTTATATGAAATTATATTATTAAACGTAAAATGTATACGATATATGATATAATTTTATATTGAATTATTAATAATATATTTATATTAATACAATTATACGTTAAATTATATAATGGTTAACTGAAATAGACGTGATACTACGCGGAAATAATTAATATCTCGCTAGCCGAGCGTCGCTTTTTGTGACATAAGAGGTAGTGACCGCGTAAAACTAATTATCCCCATGTCTGGATAGTTTTAATAGCTCAGAATGTGCGAGGGCGTTTGAAAAATATGTAACTTCGTCCTTTAACTGCCAGCGGTATGTTTCTAGAATCCTTTTACTCTGTGCTACGCAAGACGTTAAGTGACTGATAAAGCGCCGTGAAATCCAATTAGGATCTTTTAATATTTATCGACGTCTCGTTGATGAGAGCCGGCCCGTGGCAACAATATTTTACGCTTTCTCCGTATACGGAGGCCCCTTGATAATTACGAGCGTTCACGACGATTTATCTCTCTTGACATGAACATCCCGTACGCCGCGCTGGCGCTGGCGTGAATCGCTCGTAATGCAGACCTTCAAAGAACGTATCCGACCGAGCGCGCGTATGATTTTTACGACTACATTAATACGTGAGCGCGCGTGTGTGCGATGTATGTCGGAAGATTCTCCGAACTGAATGAGACATAGGCTGATACATAAAGTACGGCATCGTTTGATAAACGAACGTCGAGAGCGATGAGATAATGGTGCTTGTAGAACGATAGCATATCGTTTCGACTGAATCGTGCTGTTGTCTACGGATCGGCATCGTGAAAAAACGCTTTAGCGAACACGAGAGGCTAATGACACACGAGAATATCAGCTTATGTGATTATAATAACTTCACCGACGAATAAGATCTTTAACAGTATATAATGTCTTTATAAGAAATGAAGTGTACTATTTATTTCGTCTCATAACGAAATAATATTTTACAGTCTTGCAATTATTAAGAATGATTAAAAAGGCATTAATCTTTCCAGCATTAACCTTTCAACTTTTCATTACCACATTTTCCAAGGTTTCCGTTAAAATGTAAATGTAAAAATAAAAAATGTTTATTAACATATTACGGTTATCCCAGAAAATCAAGAGTTCAAATTTTGTCTGATATTTTTTATAACAAAATTTACAGGTTTTTAAGATGTTTATTAACTTCTTTATTACAATTAATACAATTAATTTAATTTGATATATTAATTTCAGCTTCAGTTTGAGATTGCGTTTCAAGTTCAATAAATTGAACTTGAAATTTATTGGCGTGCAGTTTAAAACTGTAATAATATATTTGCAAATATTTGCATTTAGTATTGTTATGCACTAAGATTCGTTTTGATCGAAAATAGAATTATTTCTATTATTTCTATTGATTTATTCGTTGATTTAATTTCAATTTATAATTGTTTATTGTTTAAAATTCAATATGAGTAGCCATGCATTGACAGAAAAGTTAATTTACTATGCATGTAGATCTTATAACGCATTTATAAAGCACAAACAGAATGACAAAAGAAGTGCTCGACGAATGTCATTCCAGGAATCGTCACCGGGACGTCAATTAGCATTAGCGTACCAGAGTAGAATTTGTAGGTCTCCTATGGAAATCTTGATGAACGCGTTCTTGTGTAAAGCTCCGATAAGTAAGAACTATAATGCCGGTAACTTGTTCTTTGTCGTCTACCGATGCTTCAGTTCGAATTTCTTAGTGCTTTTCTAGCACTAATTTCGAATGCGTCTTGCAGTTCCCTTATTCGTAAGATTTCCATTTCTTTATTTATAATTGGATACTCTTTACAACGTGGTACCGGATTATTATTCATTCGGATGAACGATGAGCTCTGTCGCTCAAAGAGTCGTTTTAACGAGATCACTGATGCTTAAATTACCATATACGGCCTTTATAAAAGGAAATGGAAATTTATAAAATAATCATTGCGGCATAATAGGATTTCTAGTAGCTTTCGTTTCTCGTTTATTTTTTTCCTCGCGGTGCTATTTTTGATGTTGCGTGCTGGAAATGTTTTCCCCTGACTTTTCCGCGAGCAACAGCACTCTAATTGTCTGTTTTGGTATATTGCGGGCAAGGTTGTGAATTGTAGCCGAATACGTGCGATAAAATAAAAAATGCATCGTTATTTGGACTGAGCCAAAGGTGAGAGCGTTTGCCTGAGCTTTACGTAAAGGCGAATTGGACCACCAAGATGTTAGGAAATTTCCCGGAGGACCATTGGAATTTCGAGAGCCTGCTTTCGCTCGTTGCACGGATACTCGTGGGAGTCTGATATACTAAAACTTGTATGTGATTGTACGGCGGACTTGAGCCTGTTACCTTCTTGTTTCCCAAGGAATGTGCGTAAGATGGTTATTCTACCTGCAGGCGGCAGGTAATCTAAAAGGCGCACGTGTGAATTAAGTTTTGTGCAATCCAACATGAATTCGCAATGCGATTGTGGAATATAGAGTCGATTCGAGATTTTTGCAATAATCCATTTTGGTCCATCGTGAATCTATTTTGCAAACACCTCTAGGCTGCTCGCTAGTCTCTGGTGAACAGATACCGGCATGAAGCCAAGTACGTTAATCAATTTGCTGAAAAGATAATGGTAGTATCGTCGCTGCATCAGAACTAGCGTCGTCATCGTCGTAGTCGATGAACGACAGCTTGTAGAGCGATCGAGCGCCGAATGAGCGACAATGTCCTCACGTTCCCTGATACAAGCAAGTGCCTCTGCATACGGCTTTGTCGAAACTTTCGGTCTTGTAGACGGGCATGTGTATGAGTACTACCGAGCCGGGATACCCTTGAAAGCGTACGTTTCTCGGTGCAGAGGGTTGCCTGGTTATACACTGCAGGCAGGATATTACGGAAGCAGGTGTGTACGCCGCTTAACAAACAAGGAGTGATTAATAGCAGCCTCTCGTTGCCCTCGATAACGCGATGTCGTCCCCGGCGAACCATCCCCAAAGGCGTCATAGCCAGGTAACTGCGTTCAACGTTATGACACGTTCCAGACTGTTTTGCCAAAAGCGCATGTGACAAATTGTCGCCGTTTACAAAACAGTACTTCGTCGCCGTTTTCGCATCGAGTCATCGTGTTCATAAATATGCGGAGTGCATAAATATGCGATCCAACGTAAAATGCTTTGATACTTGCTTGTCATGTCGCATCATTGTCGTAACATTACAGCATATGTATTTACACAGTATAAAGTCATAAAGCCATAAAGCAAATTTCTGATAATTTAAACATTTGTATACTTTTGTAATTAATAATGGTATTTGTACCATTTTGATATAAATAAAAATACAATGAATTAAACGAAATATTTAATAACTTTGTATTTAATTTTTATAATTAATGTATATTATATTATACAAAAAATAGATAATGATAAAAAAAATTTCAATTTTTATTTTTTACTCACTGCAATTATTATACAATTACATTTATATTATATTTTAAAAAATATTCTAATGGAGTAAATTTATAATGAAGATATATATCAAGTCACAATAAATAATTTACTTCGAAAGTGTTTTATTATAATATGAGTAAAGCATCAAGATAATGGAAAATAATAGAAATGAAGTAAATTTATAATGGAGATATCAAGCCACATTAAATAATTTATTTCGAAAGTGCTTTTATTTAGCAAAACATTAAAATAATGAAAAAAATAATAGAAAACTATTATTAAAATTTTAATTATATTGTAAATGTTGTATATTGTAAAAAAAATGATAAATTGCGGTAATTTTATACGATAGTAAATCTTGAATAATATCGATTACAATGATTACGAGGATTCGTCGACAGCGGCGTTCCACGAGAGACAAGCGACAAGGACCGATCTGGATCCTCGTTGACGCGCCGGAAATTACATTCCACCGTTGGTGCTGTAATAATGGGGCTAGTGGACGCGATAGGCGAGATTTTAGGGTGTGCCTGTGCGTTTCGCAGGGTCCAGCAGATAGGCAAGAGAAAAAGGATGACGATCTTGTTTTCGATAGCGATCGCAACCCGATCTATCATCCGACATCCTGAAACGCCTTCATGACAGTTTGCGACACCGTAGGGTCGAAGGGCCGTAATCGACTAAGAGGGAAATTATAGCAATGAAGTTACTCGACCGGTTCATGGAGGGTAAAAAGTGTCAACTCGTTAAATGGCGATGGATTCAAGAAAATCTCCGATATTTTTAAGTACGGAAATTGTGGATGAAGCGAAGTATTAAACTACTTTTACATTATTCTTTAAATTAACTATCGTGAGCGTTACGTAAAATCTACAACGTGACGAAAGGATTATTATTATTATTCCATTAATCTACAGAGAACGGGATGATTTTCTATTTTTATAGTTTTCAATTAAAAATTTTAAGATATATGCTATCTATAAAAAAGCTGAAATCATTCCAAAACCAATATATCGGTTTTCCTTTAAAGGTAAAGAAAATTTTTTTTATCTTCAAACTATATTGCTGAAATATTTTATTGAAATAATTATTTTTACATCTTTTAATGGAATATATATATATATGTATATATGATATAAAATATATGTTTTATATGAAAGTTTTCAAGACTGAGAGGCAAAAAATACAGATTATTAACACAGCATATTGTATAATATAAATATCAATATAATACAATTAAAGAAATATGTGTATCAATAAAATTATGACAAAAAATGATATAATTTATTAAAATTTAGAAATCTTTTTTTACATGTAAACTTCGAAATACGATACAGCATGAAAAGATTTATGATACGCGTAATAGATAAATGAGGTTTTTTCGCGAAAATAGAATGTTTTTAAAATAACACATTAATCACACATAAAATTTACTTGAATCATTAAAAGCCGATAAATCGGCTTTTCATTCTCTAAAAGTTAAATACGCATAAAAAAATTTTATTGTATAACTTAGCAATAAACTAAATAAATTAAGGCATGTAATCGTTTATTTGACAAAGAGAATTGTTTCTTTTGCCAGGCAAATTCTATAGAACTTTATATGTTGTTAAAACTTTCATATAAAATATGTACCTATTCTAATGAGAAATGGATTCGACTCATTGAATACACGATAAAGACACGTCCAATTTACTACATTATTCTCTAGCGAAAGGTCAAGTGGATCAATATGCGTGTATGTAATATGTGATACATCAAAGGTAATAACGCTCCCGTAGGTATTTGCTTCCGCATGTAGAGGATAGCGATCAATCGATTATCCTCCTTTAAACGGATATTGGACTATGCGTCGTGCGCGTTTATCCGCTTCCTTTAATCGCTATTAAATGGAGGCATTTTGTTATCTATCGTCGTTCATATGTCATAATCATTATTTTATAAGAAAACGTAGAATGCTAACGCGCTGGATAATCTCGTTAATATAGAAGAGTGTTGCAAAATATTTTTAATTATTTTACGAAGAATAGTCTTGTATATGTATTAAAGAAGTCGTGAGAAGCATTAAGTATTTTTCGGGAGTAAATGCCGTGAGGCCACGAAACAATGATCGTCTGAAATTCCGTCCCTTCTTTTGAGATGGAAAACGTTCGCTGCAAGGGGAATATACCGTGAAAGACTCGATTCACCCAGCTGTAAATATAGCGAGAAATATAAGCACCAAGAGTCGCCAATTCGAATTCATGTTGATCAAATTCGTCTTTCTACCATTAGCAGATTGTATAGCTTTTGACTGTTCTTAATTAATTTGATGAGGTTTCAGTGATCTATCGACTATTTCTTCAATTACTCATGACCTAAGTACGGTCACGTTCTTCACACTCGTCGATACACTTTATCGTCTGAAATAATCACTCATATAATATATTTATAGATGATAAGTACAACTACAATAATATAGATTTGTTTCGAGATAATTTTTGCAATAAATGCATTGGGATTTGTAAGGTTTACAGGAGGAGTGCATAAATCCCATTCGTGCACCAGTTAACTTTACCAGCAGAGAATTGATCAAAATCACCAAATCTCACAGTACTGTGAGTGCAAAAAAAGTTCAGCGGCGGATCCATAGTAGTATATTGTCAGTTTAGGAAACTCGCGAATCGATTACCGGCGTGTAGACAACAGCGATATCGCATCCGCGTTATAAATCAATGTCGAATGCGTGGTAATCGAGTGCGATATGCTCTAACTGTGTCGGAGATAGCAGGTATTAATTCGACGGCTGATTCGAGCGAAGGTTAAGGCACGTCGGGCACTCGCTGAGCGAAGGACTTCTCCAAGCGAGGACGTACCGCGGAAAAGAGCCGCGTGCAATTTCTGCCTGTTTTGCAACCACCCTACGCGCCATTTGTTCCCATCCCATTTCATTCCTCCCTTCGAGGGTTCTTTCTTCTGTACTTTACTCTTGCTGTCGAATCACTCCTCTTGCCCCATCGGTCGTTCCGTCTGCTAAGTGCACCTCGTCTCCATCACCCTGTTCCACTCGTCGTTGCTTCTTCCTCCCTCCTGCGTCGTCCAGTGTGCCTCTCAATGAAAAATTCCTGCCACGGACGAGCAACTCTCGCGCGATAAAAAATAAAAATCCTGACCTCTCGCATTTCGATTCCAGAGGAATCCAAAAACTCGCTGTTATTTTTCGCTGCTTCTGCACGATTTCTGATATCGCAGAAATCGTGGATCTTATCATTCTTTTATTGCTGAGAATTCTAAATTGTTTTTTTCTTAATGTAAAAAATTCAATATCAAATAATGCTTTGCGTAAATAATATGTTCTTGCTTTTCAGTGATATGGCGCCACGTATACGATGTAACTTTAACGAAAAGACTTTTACCCAAGCTATGTGCCACCAATTGTACTCAGGACGATCCTGTCAGTATAAAGGATAGTCCTGGATAGTTGGAAACGGTCCAAGTTGAACAGGGTCGCTGTTGTGTGCCACTAGCATCGCGCAATGGGCCGTGCTAATCGCTCTACTCAGAGCCCCTTTGTCCCCTTCCTCTCCCTCCTATACTCTTTCCCTCGTCCCTCCGCCCTTGCAGTCACTCCACCAAGGTTCACAATGTTCCTCTGTCCCTGAAATTGCGTGAAATCATATCGGGCGCTCCCCCGAGCGTGCCATACTTTGCTAACTGCCGACAGACGTCCTATGAACGGGCACGCCCTTTCGCCATCTGAGAAAAGTTCCGTCGATCTGACTCGAAGTTTTCTCAAGACAATGGCACAGTTCGGTTGTCGCGGTCGTTAATTCCCGACTTCACAGATTTATAAATGCTCCGCATCCTCTCTTGTCGACGGTCGCGAACTCTAAGGGACGATTCTACAAATATTTAATCGCGCAACGTCGCCGTAACCAGCAACCCTCTTTTCTTGCTACGAATGTTGGATCTTTCGCAGTTTTACAGGATCATTATCATAACTTCTTTTTTAATTTGCGTTTTGCTGATTTAAATCCGCTATCATAAATTTTCTTTCTATCTTATTTAATATTATAGAATAATATCACAAAGCAATAATATTCGAAATTATTGGTATTTTTTTATTTGAAAAAGAATAACAAAATTAACTTAATCCAGCCGATAATTGGCTCCTTCCGATCTCAGGAATGAGAGGTTACCGGCGATTCTCTTTTTTGAGTCATCATACAATCGCCGAAAATCGCTGATCTCCGCGCGGCTTCAATAACGAATGAAAGGTGTGTACCTATTCCTAGAAAGAAAAGGGAACCTGCCGGTAGCGATAAAATCAGTAAGGATAAATTGAATCGAGGCAACCCCATCGATTTGAGGTTTCCTTTGATCTTCGAAGGGTCAATCCTGGTGAACCTCTCTGACGAAACTCGCTAACCTTGTGGTCGGCCCTTGGCAATACTTTGAGAAATCGATGCGACGATGTCGTGAGTTCTTATCAAAGGGAATTCTCTATGTAAAGGACCTTTAACTTACTACAGTAAACTTTCCTGTCACTCGAACTCAGTTTTACGATGTAAAATATTGCGACAATGAATACAAATCCGACTTAGACTATATCAAGAATAATAATACGCTTATACGCCACTCATAACCCTCCGCTGGTAATACGAATTTTAATTCTTTCGTCAACAATAAGAGTCTTCGTGAAATGGAGCAAATTGTTCCGGATTATATAAAAATCTGAAAAAATTCTAGTATACTTGTCAAAGCTTTAACAATGAGTCGAACATTTTATTTATTTTTTAATGAAAAATAAAATAAAAGATTTAAATTTATATACCATCACAATCAAAATATCGATGGTACTTTTAAAGGTTCCAGTTTCTGATAAAGGAAATATATCTCAAATATATAATACTTTGATCCTCAAACTCAATGTTATCATTCTAATTTGATAAAGTAAATTTAATAAAAATGTTTCTCTACATATACATAGAATTAAAATATTAATATCTAGTTAAATACTTAATACTTAAATAGTATTTAAATAGTAATATCTGGATGATTCTATTATCGCCAGTTTTAATGTAACTTATAAATGCGACGTTATCGTGCACCATGACATGTAAAATATTTGATAGCCAATAATGTATCGATATTCTGCAAGATTAAATATTTATCATTCTCCGTGGTGACTTCGATAACACTTTACTAGGTTTATTATTGTACAACTGCACAAATTGCGCACTCTAATTGATCGATACTCAAATAAATACAGATATGTAATAGAATGATGACACTCAAAAGAGAAATATTTAATTTTAAGATATTAAAATGTTTTATCCTTGTCTCCTTTTTTAAATACTTAAAGATGTTTTAGTTTTAAACTTTTTCAATAAACAAAACATTATGAGTTAGTGTCCCATCTTCAGTTAAACAATGTGGTAATTTATCTATTGGATAAACAAAAAGAGTAAAAGCATAAGAGAATAAAGGTCATCACAAAATGACATAAGCTGCATAGTAAGGCTGCTAGAATGAACATTCGAAAAAATGCTACATTGATTTACATAAGATGTTTATGAGTCCAGCGACTTTATGTTATGGTTATGCAACTATATGTTATGTTATGGTTCTAAGAGAGTAAGACAATGAGCTAAAGTTTATCGAAAGATGGAATGACTCACCTAAGTGTTTGGATTTAAAACAGTAAAACAGTTAAAATTAAAATATCTTTTATTATTAAACAGCTTTGTTTTGCAAAGTTATTTTAAACGCAAACATTTTAAACACTACACTTTTTACAATAAAGAGGAGTTTAATCCATTGAATCTGTTTTTAATACAAAAAAAATGCTTCCATTGCATTATTAACGGTATTTGTATTCATATTCTAGATATTTTCGAGATGAAATTCATTTTTTATCACTTCGTAGCTCGGAGATTAGTGTCGTTTTTGCTTTGATTGCCAACGATGGCAACGATGACGACGTCCCTCTCGAACGACGCTATTGTGACGACCGAGGAAGACAGTGGTGACTTTGATTACGATATTGTGCGGAAGAGAGGCTCAGACGCGCCTTGACTTTGCCTGCTTAAATCGCATTCATAACGTCTAGCAGTCGCGAATACGCCCGCCAAATCTTATCGTCTTGCGCAACACTATGTCGCGATTTCCGTAATATGCGAAAGCATTAGCAACGCGATGAGAATATTTGACGTTTCGTTCTGTTCGAGCTTTGTTCCTTCTTCTCCGAAATTTCCATATATTTGCATCGTCAGCGTCTGCTTTGAAAGAAAAAATAGATCGAAAAATATTAGATTTATCATCAAATTTCTTTACATATATTTTTAAATGTTTTGATTCTTTTTTTAAATATCTTTGTACTTTTAATTATTGAGTTTCATAATACGTATTCTATTTGATAATTTGGCCGGTTTTGCGATTGGACGATTCGATAATAAGAATTATTAGTGTCCTCTCATTCCTGAAATAAAAACAATTAATTACTCGTTAGAATAAACACAGGTAATTTTGTTTATTATGTATAATTAAGAGAAATCAATCTTTATGTTACTTTGTGATGTTAAACAGTAATATTATTAAGTAAACAGCATTGATCACATTGCAACTGCATCATTAATTAAACATGTAAATAGCGTAGCTTAATTTGAAATCTACCATACGTTGGCGTATTTCCTTGCGGAAAAAGCCATTCTCTCCATTTTTATCACGTAATTACGCTGCCTGAAATTGCGAGTCTCGTTCCGATCGAGTCAGTTAAATCGATCACTGGTCTCCGCGCGAACGAGACTTTGCCGATTGGAAATTTCGGCAATTTAACACGGTTTATTCGATTTCTTCAACACCGATATTCCTATACCCTTTTTTCGTGAGAATTTAAATGGTATGAATACTATATTACGCACAAAATTATCACGTGCACAACGGTAATATTTTGTAAAATATAGTATATAAGATATTATTGTAAAACTTATTTTGTCTCATTACTGTATTAAACATTTATTATGTGCAACAATTTCTAACAAATTTTGTGTTTCAATTCCCTAGAAAATATTGTAAATTATAGTTCGTTATATATGACTCATATATAATATTGTCGTGTGCGTGTCGGCAATCAGAAAAAGTTGGAAACGATAATTCTGTCGAACACGTTCGTCATCGGTCAACGAATATTTCCCATAGGACTAGTGGTACTTTTAATTTGAGCTCACACGAAAAGTTTTATCCAGTTCGCTGGTGGCAAAATGCATCTCGAACCAATTTCCATTGGTGCTTCCAGTTTTCTCGTCATCCTCGAATTTGTAAAATGGCTTCGTGAAATAAGAGAAAGATGAGGAAGAAAAGAGAAAGTATAACATGAAAAAGATGTAATGTACTAGAATAAAAAAAAGGAGCGAAACGGATCGTTCTCGAGGGATAGGCGGAAGCGATTGAGATGAGAAAATTGCCTTCGATCGGTTGATCTTGGACCTGATAACAGGAAAAGAAGATACGGAAAGCGAATTATCGCGAGAAAAGAGAAAACATAGAAAAAACACGAAAAAAAAAATAATGTAGCCGCGGGAGAAAAGAAACAGGAGCGGAGTCCTGTGAACGCGGAGGAGCAGCGCGAGAGATGTGGATGGATCGTTCCCGGGGGGACGTCTATGGTAGACGTGTTCCATGGCGTGCCGCAGGACGTGTCCATGGTGTGTTTCATGTCGTGCTGCGGCGCACCGATGGTGCGGGTACGGTCGTACCATAGGTGTAGGGTACGTAGTTGTACGGGTGTATACATAGTTACGCCAGGCATAGAAATGCCTCCTACCTACCCTCCAGGCGAATATCCCTCAGGGATTCCCCCTCGCGCAATTAGTGGCCTCGTCGTTGAGTGGTGGGTTGGCCCTTAATTATATCTTTTAAAATATCGGAGTTAAATTGAAAAGTCGCCTTAATTATATCTCGGATACCGGGCATTATACTTCGAAATCCCGCGAGCCTCCCGGCATATCGTTCTGCACGGCCCGGTGCGGTGTATTGATTCACAGAACCCTCAATTATCCTCGACACGGAGGATCGTAGGCCTGGTTTTTCTTCCTCCGTTGGTATCGGATCCTTTCTTCTTCTCTGTTTAGTTCTCCTCATTGGAGCAGTCGGACTTCGCAGATACAAAGCCGATCGTGAATCATAAGCTCCCAGCTTAACGACCCGTATCTTTGAGAAGCGTCGGCCTCCGATGATGAATTTAAGGGTTCCCTTCCTTGTTCTACAGAAAGAATCTTTCTGAGTACCGTTGCAAGATCGAGGATGAAAAAATGACGGAGACTTTTTGTAAGCTAGCGGCATAATATCTATATGCGTTTTGTCGGTGTGTAATTGCAATATTAGATTCATATATTATATCTATTTCTTCTTTCTCTTCTTTAGATCTACAATTTTTTCCGGATCGCGGTTTTCGGTATAAATTAAAAGCGAGGGTGAGTTCGTCCAGAAGAATCTCACATCTCTCTCTTCTTTGTAAACGCAGCAAAGTCGTTAAAATGAAATGCGTAAAATGGAAAGCATAAATATACGCTTCGAAGACGCGCGAAAGGATTAAACTAACGTTATTAACGCGGAACTTTTCTCTCGCAGTAAAATCGATGCCTGTCATAAATAAAAGATCAGGCAGCCAATTAGAAACTCTGCCCAAGAAATTAATGAGTCCACCGCCAACGCAGGTCGAGCGTCTGGACCTCTCATTTCATTATTAAAATACCGTATAAGATTTTCGAGAGCTCAAAGATGGTCGGTGCTAGTTTGAAATTTGCATTATACGTCATATTTAACACTGATATCAATTATCATAGATCGGTAACAGCCGATTTACAAAACAGATAAATGGCTATTAAAAATTAAAAACATTAATTTAATTTTAATATTTATCTGTATACCTTCAATTTATATATTAATCCCATGGTATTTTTAATATTCGAATATTTCACTAAAACAGTTTTTAAAGTTAGTTTTGGCGATGTCGACGAAGTTAGGAGAGCTTAACAAGATTCCATCTTGTTAAAAGTCCACGGAAAGTTTGAGCCATGAGAAACAGCGTTAAACGCGGATGTACGAGTACCCGTTGAAAAACAGTAAGTGATTAATTGTGGCTCCTTATTTAACTCAACGAAAGTTTCTCGAAAATTTCCTGAAACCGCTTGTCTGAGAAAATAAAAGAATTTAAGCGTTTTATAATAATAGCGGTATGCACGAATTATTGATCTTTAATTAAATATTTATTGCAACTAATAATGAAGAATGATTATCTCTGCTATAATTATTTCAGTAGTATAACAATTTTTATCCATAAATAATGTAAACATATATTCAAAATTTACGTACATAATTATTAAGCTATTCTTGTAATTAGACATTTATTAAATTAGATAATATAACAAAATAATATTAAACAATAATAAGTAATAATATTATTAAACAATAATAAATAAAAAATAATATTATTTTCAATTTTATAATTGAGTGTAGAAGAAAATTCATTTTATATGAAATAATCGTTGTTGATTGTACGAGTAGATAATCACGAAGCAAACACACGAATGTTCGGTAGTGATGATAATCAGTCGGCTCGATTGTGCTTAATCTTACTAAAGCACCTTCGCATATCTGTCGGTACACGACGTCTGTACTTCCTTCAAATTCGTATCTCGGAACGGTCATCGTCGCCGACGTGACACCTGCTACCTGCTACTCGCTTATCTGGTCGACTTAAGTCTTAAAATCGTCCCACGTGCACAAATACGTCTACGTTCGCACATATCCCGGGGTGTCGACATCGCACACGTACACGTACAAACTGTGATAGGTTTGATCAGATAAGCTGCCGACAAGAGACAGTTATTCACTTTGTTCAAGTTGCGTCGTATATACTTTGTGCGGTCGAAAACGATGATTGGTGCATCGGTCGACTTATCGATCGATTTGTACGCCTTAAAACGCGCGATAAATAAATCAAATACATTGCATAGCTAATATGTTCAACGTTTTATCGATTGATTTATCGGAAAACCAGTGATAGCAATTTAAAACTATGCTGTGAATTAATTTAATTTATCTTTTTAGTATCTGAATAATAATTAATTTTCAAATAACTTCGTCAGTTAAAAAAGTGAGAAGAAATCAAAGTTTATTTCGGATCATATAATTACTTTTATTAAGTCCCTTATAAGATTGATGAATAAAAAGATAACGTCGAGAACACAGAATGTGGATAGAGACATTTATATGTTTTATAACATTGCGAGGTATTTATATAGGAAGGGATGTCGCCATCGCGTGCGACATGCACTTTTATCCCTTTTTTTTCCCTCGTATATTTTTTTCTTCTTCTCATTTTGCTCGTTCTACTGAAGCTTATATCAAATATCCGACGCGACGCTTTTATTCGCTTTCACGCTGAAATGACGGACACGCCAAGCGTGCGTATCGCTATTATTACGCCAGTCGTCGATAAACGATCTAGGCCGTAAAAGACACCGCAGGTCCAATTATGCATGCCGTCGATTCTGATCACTTTGTTTCTATCAAACAGGCACACAAGCGGCAGGAACGGGTGGTGGTTTATTACTTGCATAAAGCGATCATTATATCGCGAGACACAATCTGCCTTTTTTTCATAATTTATTGTCATCATTGTGGCATGAACCGTTGTCGAGCATGCCTTCATATATCCTTGCGTGCACATGCGGCTGAAATGAGCAGATATTGATACGCGACCGACATTATTTGCACGAACTTTAACGGATTGCAAACGTGCACGCGATACGCAAGGCCAATTTGCCAATATATCGAAACATGATTTTACCACAAGATTTTAACACGCTTATGATATATGCGTGAATACAAAGATTACTTTTTAATTAGAGTATATATAATTACCGCATTTAATCTCGCTGTGAGCTTATATGTGTATTTATGTATAGTATATACACACACTTACGAATAATTTTATTTTACAGTAAAAATAAATTTTATGAATTATGAAGATGTTCCTTAAAAAATCATAATAATTATCATAATTAATAGTCTGAGCAAGCATATAAGCAATTAATAGGTAATAAGCTTTGCTCAATGTATGCCATATAATGCAGCCAATTCATCAAGACAGATAACTTTAAATTTTGCAAAAAAAAAAGGGGGAGAAAAAGGTACATTTTTCACGTAAAGTCCACGTATAGCCAATCAAATATTAATGCTCGCAGTTGTTACATGGTCGGGCAATTTTGAAACGAGCTCGCCATCAAGCGCGGGTTATATGCCTCGGCCATAAATTCGTTTCAACCCTCTTGCACGTCTCTCTCTTTTCTCCTCTCCACCCCTTCCCAGTCAGTCAACCTGGGAATAGCAGTTCTGAAGGGCGGTGGTGGCGGTACCGGCGAGCAGACGAGCGAAGTGGTTGCGAGCACCTTCCAGCTCTATACGCCGGACGTGTCGTACCCGATATTCTGGGTATTGATAAAATAATGAGTGCATTATTAACTCGGCTCATTCGTGCGGGTGCCGGTGTGATGTGCGTCGGCATGCGAGCCTTCGTTCATACACACGCGCGCTCACGCACACGCGACCCAGTCGAATGTCCGACGCATGCACGTATCCATAGGATGTCGGGAAATATCGATCTTTGAAATCTGAAAGTGTTGCGAACATTCCCACTGTGCCATGTATGTGACTTAATTAAAATGGGTGGCGAGGAAACGCGAGAATCGCGTGAGATAATTAAGTGAGCAAATTGGTACCTGTCAAATCTCGCGAATAAATATCGCGTGTGTTTTCCGTGAACATTTATTTAGTGCCGTATGCTTCATTTTATAAATTTCTACGGATATTTTCAAAATTTAAAGGATTGTACGTACATGCAGTATTTTACAAAGAGCTTCTAATTTAATTTTTAGACATCATATATATTTATATCTATGCATCAGCGTCTTTTTTCTGAATATAGTAGGTGTGATAAGGCAGGAAAACGAAATTGATATTCGTAAGAAGGTAATACGTACGTGAGGATGTGCGTGCACGCACTATATTGATCTTATACGAGTGCGTGTCAG
>Ga0157364_1000956_pt1 | contig 22880 bp, 7 predicted proteins | sample AttsexASBM2_FD_111476 | JGI IMG/M metagenome (GOLD analysis project Ga0157364, IMG submission 111476) | Fungus gardens microbial communities from leaf cutter ant in Ribeirão Preto, State of São Paulo, Brazil - Atta sexdens ASBM2 | ecosystem: Host-associated > Fungi > Mycelium > Unclassified ...
GCTATCGAAAAACGTTCGCCCAAAAAGTCGCCGACTGATCCTAACGTAACTATCGTCTCTGTGATACAGAAGAAAAAATCTGTCGACGGTGCGCCCAGAAGTCCCACCAGTATTGCGAAAGCGGCGGATGCCGTAAAAGCTGTTCTGAATTTTGCCGATATCGTTAGCATGGAAATGAAGCAAAATTTAGAACGCAAGGCGAAAATTGAGAAAGATAGTCTGAAAGCACCAGACGATAGTTTAGAAAAGCAAGATAGCATTGAAAAGATACCGTTACCCGATATTCCTGACGAACAGGCTGATGAAAAAACAATAGGTGATCAAGTCAGTAATATCGAACAGATGATGGTTAAAGAACGGGATCGTTCCCCGAAACGAGTCATCGATGAATTATCTGACGATGATCAAAAAAGAGATAACGTACAGTCTGTAATAGCTCAAGTTCACATACCAGCTACATTGGAAATCAAACCAGAGAAACCGCCGATTCCGGAGAAACCCAAAACATTAGAAAAGCCAAGTATTCCCGAAAAAACAAAACGTATTTTGGAAAGAATAGAATCGAAATTTTCAGAAGTTAGTAAAAATTCCGCTACACGAATATCGAGACCAAAAATCATTGATACAGGATTTGACGATTTCGTGGATCCAGTCGCCGATTTGCCTTTGGACGAAGTGCCTGTGAAACCTACTCTAGAGTTGGATAGTCTTAAAGTTCCTGAGTTCGTTCCTTTCATGCTGAGACCGCACGCGGAACCGATAAGATCGAAATCTTTATCATTGGCAGAAGAGAAGGCGCCGATCGATACCTTGCTCTCACCGGAAGTTGAGAATAAACATTTCGTGCAAGATGTCTCTCCAAAGAGAATGAGGAAGGTGAAGTCCGAACCGAAAAAAGATTTTAAAAAACAATCAAAATCGTTAGAAGGCGACAAACCGCCCCTGAAGAAGAGCACATCGAAGGAATCACGTTCACCATCGGTGAGTACAAAAATCGACAAATCCAAATTGAAACTCGGTGAAATGCCACAGGAGATCATAATAATAGATTCGACTGATGTGGCGCCAGAGATAAGTATTGTACAAAAAGGTAGATCAAAATCCGTAACTAGATTATCTGACAAGCCATTTTCAACATCAAAGGAGGAAAAAGAAGAAACGAAGACTCGCGCGAAATCTGCGTCCGTCGACGATGAACTGATTAAGGGCACGATAAAATCTGAGAAATCGAGACCGAAGTCATTGGGAATATCTAAAAGTTTGGGAAGTACGGAAAAGAAAGATTCAGTAGAGAAAATCTCGCCGAAGAGAATCAAAGCTGCTGCCAAGGCAGCTGCCGATAAATCTGCTATGGCAAAAGAAGCAATGCCAAAACAGGATACGAAAATAGCACGTGGAAAAGTAGCTTTGAAAGTGGAAGCGACTAGCGAGGAAATTGCTGCTGAATCAAAACAATCTAAACAAGAGAAAGATTCTAAGCCGTCTGTTAAACTTGATGTAGTGATTGATCAGCCAATGGATACTAAACGAGCAACGGACGAGTCCAAGGAAGTGATTAAGGAATCAGGCAAAGAGTCAAGCAAGGAACAAATTAGTATAAAGAAAACGACGCTTGTACAGGATTTAACTCAATCTCCTTTAGTCTTACGGAAACCAGGACAGACACCTATTCTGTTTGCTCGCGCACGTCTTGGTCTTTCGGAAGGTAGCGGGATTGGCGCTCTTCAGCGTCAAGGCGCAACGCAGTCACCTACTGCTCAACGGCGCGCGAAATCTTTGGACGCCGCCGTAATCTCCGTGCACAGACTACCGCCGGCGAACGCATTCTCCAGCAAAGATGACACAGTGGATGTGTCGGAGAATCTGGAGGATCAAGAGAACGCTGCTCAAGGCACAAGTACGGTATCAAAGGTGCTTTCAATTCAGATGGAAGCCTCGCCGAATCACAAATCCGACAGTACCGATCACACGACCGTGCCAGAGATATGTACGGATTCTTTGTCTGTTACCGAGACTTCGACGCAGTATCTAGAATCGCCACTGACAGAATGTAACGAGATTGTTCCTTGTGTTGATTTCTATGAGGGACAAGAAGGCAGTCAAATGCCGTTTGTGAGTTCCATTAATGGAAACAGAACGCAAACATCGATCATAGAGAGCGCTAAAATGGAGGAAGCAACAAAATTCATCGATCAAAGTTCCGCCGAATCCGGTGTTGAACAGGAAGCATCTCAGGAGAGTTCCGATGCAAAGGTTGGCACAACAAAAGGTACTCAATTGGATCAAGATCAATCAACAATCTCTACAGTCTTCGTAAAGAGCGCTAGCATAGAAGCTATTTATAGACAAACTGAATCACCGAGCGAAGTTTCTGATGGAGAGACAAATGCAAAAATTAGCGAAACTGTATCGCCAAAATCTTCTTCACCTCGTCCATACGACTTTCATGTCAGAGTTGAAGGTTCAAGGTCAAGAAGTCCGTCTGAGAGAGATGATGTACCTGATGTAACTATAAGTGCAGCTCGAGAGGACATGTTTTTCTTCAATTATGATCAGGATGATCCTCCAGATATGGTTAAGTCGCCAATACAAATATCCATTGAAGAATGTTCCGACGACGATATGAACCAGGAGGAGGAAGAGGAAGAAATAGTAGAAGTACGAGTGGAGGACATCGACGAACGAGAAGAAGAGGAAAATAAACGATTGGACTCTCTTGATACGAGTGAGGATACGCTCGATGCGCTTGATACGCAAGTGCAGACCCGAGGCGCAGATAGCGAGTTAAGTTCACCGGACTATGGTATTGATAAAATGGATGAGAAAACATTGGTCGAGGTTGAATTGACGCCGGAATACCTGGAGATGAAGAAAGAAGATGAAGAAACGGCGGAAGAATTACCGGAAGATGAACCAGCGAAAGAGACTGTGGAGATCGCAGATTCCAATCGTCTCTCCATCGACAGAAAACTCAGACTGAGCACTGAACGTTCGAGAAGCGAAGAAACTAACACTTGGACACCGGACAGAGAAGACCCAGACTCTAGTTCATGTTCTATCGCTCGACCATTAGGAATCGGTCAAATACAACCTATAATAGATCGTCGGGAAATCGCTATGATCGAAGGCGCCCGAGACAGCGGTTCCTTGGATGATGACAGTAACGGCACGCAACCTCCTCCAAAGCAAGAAATGAACGTCACGTGGAAATCATTCCCGCAAGGAAGCTCCGGTAGTTCCAGTCTCGAGGACGGCTGGGTGCCTCAGGACGAGAGCAACGCACAGCAATCGCAATCTGAGGACAGCAACGGTCAGAACGAGGATAGTTTCCAAGAAGACCTAGCGGACTTTCCTGGCACCTTTATCATTGGTCCCGAAATATTAGCTAATTATGGTGCATTTTCACTTTCACGTACGCTGTCGAGAATATCCGAACGATCGACTACGTCAGAGCAAGACAGAAGCGACTTGGAGGACTCCTTTAAGCCCAGTTCGAGATCGCCGAGTCTCGATGATGAGTCTTTGATGTCAAGCGATCATCAGCCATCTCTATCATCGGATCCTCCATCTGGTACGGCGTTACCATCCGTTTCTGATGATCGCAGAACATCTTCCGAGCTGCCAGACATTCCTATCGACGTGGTTAGTGCGCATGAGGATGACTCGAAATCGCCGCGAACGACTAGGCGATCACGATTGCAGTTGCAAAGTTCCGAGGACTGGCCATCGCCACCCAGTTCACCTGTTTTTGAAACACCAGTAGTGAGTCACGTGGAGACATTTTACATGGAAATCAAACCGGAGGAAGCCGTCAAGGTGACTGTTACAGATAGTACGGAGACACCCGTTCATGCGGAACAAGATAGTGATTCCAGTGACGAGAATAGAACGCTGCATGATGATCTACATTCGACTCTGTTGGAGGATGGACAAAGTTCGACGTCTGTGACAACGGCTGACGGTACAGTCAAAATCGCGGTAAAACCGAAATCGAATTCGTATATAACTGGTTCGTCGCATAGTGAGGACACATCGATGGGCTTGTCTATGTCCGAATGGTCCAGCTCAAACAATACTGTGCGTCAGTTTTGTCAGTATTCTGGTACGAAGTCTGACGACAACTCGCTTGCGGAACTTGGCGCTTCGATCTCAGACTGGTCAGGTAGCACAACGGTGATACCACAACAATACTACGCCACAGCCGTGGATAAAAGTCAGAGTGACACCACGACATCCGAGAGAAGTGCGACCAGCATGAGACCAAACTCGAAATGTCAATCTGCAGATACTTCCTCCCTTCCATCTCCGCCATCTCCGTCTTCACTACCGCTACCCGTGTCGCCACCACTGCCTTCTCCACCCGAGACAGTTACTTCCTCGTTTCTTCATGAAGACGAAGCCATTGGTTCTACGACCAAACAGCACGAAACTTTACAGGCTAAGACTACTATCGAGAATGACGATCTACGTCAATCTCAAACGCACGGTGACGAGTTCGACGAGGCGCGACGTTTTATTGAGAGCCAATTCGATGAACATCATCGTCTGCGCCGATACGATGACGAACAGCAAAGCGTTTGTCCCCAAGAATTCGCCGACACTTCGCCACCTCGTATCACTCTTCGAAATGAGTACGACGAAGCCATCGACGATGATTTCCAAATGATTCCAGATGAAGATACGATCTGCGTTGATGACACGGCGTTACCAATTCCCGAAGAGGATGAGGAGGATCAATTGTACGATAATGTGCCCGCAATGAAGTATTCTAGTAGCGAGAGAATACGGATGGAGGTCGGCCGGGGGGACAGTTCGGAAGATATGCACGAGAAATATGCCGATCTCACATTACAATCGAGAATACCGGACGATTGGTTATCTGAAGAACGAACACACGTCCCGGAGCGAGAGAAATCATCGATGAAATCAACAGGCAAATTCGATCGCGGCTTCTCGGAACCGAGTCCACATGAAGCAAGCAGGTATCACGGCACGCGATCCACTGAACGGCCTGTAATGGTGCCGATCCGAGCGAAGTCGACCCCATATTACTCTACCACGAGTCTGAGCGGCGAATCGACTACATCTAGTCCGCCTATGCCAATCAAGACGCAGATCAGAACAAAGACGATGCCTTGTTCGTCGAGCCGTAGTCCACAGAGCGAGGGTGACACCTCCTCGAGCATGGATAGCCCGGCGCACACGCCCGATCGGGGTCAACGGGCATTCCGCCGGAAACGACAGCAGAATGCTAAGAGGCGACACCGCGTAGTAGTCGATCTTGAGATCAAGGATGGCCATATAATATCCAGCACTGATTCCAGTTTCGACGTGGCAACTATACCGCCACCGCTGCTACCAGAAAGTCAGAATCTAGACGTAGACGATGACGAGGACGATGAGATGTCCCTCGAGACGAAGGATGAACATCATCGACAGCAGCAGCGTTGATGCAGCGTCAACGATCGACACTAAACAGAAATGCCCGAGGAAAAGAGAAAATTGAGCACAATCGGTCACACTCACTCGGGGCTCAAATTAGCAGAATTTATAGGCAAGTTCCCAATCATATGGAATTGAACGCACTTTAGAATTGACAGACTCCATATGTTGGCACTCTTGACTTATGTCTGTCGCGTGAAAGATCAAATGGGAACAAATCTCGACGACTCGGCCTGATCTTCTGCAATCTTGATTCAACAACGACGATTTGCCCGGCGAAGTTTTGCGCTGAGTGGCAATTGAGAATCGAGAAGTTATACGGGTATGAATGACATGAGCGAATTAACGACAACAAAAGCAGGATAGACGTAAGACGAAGACGATGTTTGTCGTTCCGGGCTGGAAAGCCCAAGGCTGAATGATCAAAAGCTGCGCGAGGAAGGTAGCATAATTATATCGTTAGGGATACGGTTTGTTACGCATTTTAGAGACCCGATTTACTTTGATATCATCACGATAGAACCCCTTTGATCTCCATCGCCCAGTAGATATGAGTATACTTTAGCGAGTAATATTCATATATAATATACACGGGAAGTGAAATATCTTAACTATCGTGATCAGCGTGCCCGTGGACTCGTTGGAAAATGATAATCGTTACTTGCGACACGTTATATCCTATTAATAATAATGTTATAAGGCATAGAAATTGAAAGATCGACGTAGGATTTTTGAAGATAATTGTAAACTTAAAAAAAATTTTAAATGAGCTGTGTCATCGCGTATCATTTTTAACCCTTTAATCGGCTCTTTTGTTTTTTTACATGAGATATTGCTAAGGATAATTGTGCAAATATTTGAACGAATAACGTAAATATTCTTTTCTTTCTCCTAAAAAAAAAAATTAATGTAACTTTGTTACATATAATTATATTCAGCGCTCCTACGTGATCGTGCAACCGTTATTGCATCATGCTGTAACGACGTTATATAAATCAGCGCTAAATCACTGCGTCGCGAATACACGACGTTTTATTCGGTCGCGCTACCTTGAAATTCATTCAGGACAATCAATCGCGAGCAACGGTCGCTCGAAGTGGAATTCCCTCGAGGGAGAAACGAGGGAAACGAAACGCGGAATTACATAAGGTCGTCCGGGCGATTATTTCCAGTTCGAATTGAATTCCGAACAGCAACGACAACAGCGATCCTATGATTACGCCGCGATTTGCTTCGCGCACGCGAATTAGAAAGGAGAAGAAGAAAAGTTGCTCAACGTAGATACGTAAACGTGATGCACCGCGCCTTCTCGCGTTTTTAATGGCGCCGGCAGGTGCATCTCCGGTATATCCTGCATGTATGGAATTACCCTCGACGAACGAGAGGAGCACCTGTTAATCTCGTTAATAGACGTTGGTGATGGACCAACCGAGTGGTAGCCGCTAAGCTCTCTGTTTTAGGTGGGAACTTAAGCCTCGTCTAATCATTAATCCATGAGACTTATTCGCCTAGCGACAAATATATTCGCAAGATCAGGCCGGGAAATCTATGCTCTATATTAAAATTGTTACTGGGCGATTATTTATCGCCGATACTTATTTGAGAAGAAGATTGCAGGTAGAAACACGTCTCGGCTGTTTCCGGAAAACCTTATACTTTTCTTTTTTTCTTTCGCTCGTTTAGAAAAATTTCTATTTGAGACTAATACAATCCGTATGTATATTATATTTTTTATTGTTCACAATTATTCTCTTAGGTAATTTTGATCGGTAATTTTGAGAAAGAAGGAGAGAAAAAGATCGGCTTTACAGTTAGTGAATTGTGGAAGAAAAGAGATGCTTCCTGATGAAAGAAACGTACAGTTTGACCAGGAAAAACTTCAGGAAGGAGTCCGACTTGAGCGAAGCAATAGAAAGTCCCATTTGGATTTCTCATTGGCTTGCATTGTGCCTAGTTTTTATACCATATTTGTGCATAATTTAACTATGATAGCGAGGCGTGAACAATTTCGACGCGAATTACAACGCGTTTATGCGCGCACGTGCGTGTGATTTCCTTAACGCGTCTTTAGATAGGTATATGTAAATGTAGGTACAGATTATGCGAAAAAGAAAACGAGTAATATTTGTAATGTTCATATCAGACTAGAAATTAAGGTTGAGATTGCATTGGAATTTACCCATCAGAAGACCAGTCAGAAGAAAGAAAACCAATATTAAGTTTAGTGAACTTTGCTTCGATTGGTCAAATTTCAATTTATCTCAAGTTCTAGTCTGATATGAGTATTATGAATGTACGATATGTTTCCGAGATAACGATCACAATTGCAAATTTACGCGACATTGTCAGAAACGCGACTTTGCTTATTTTTGTTGAATGGATATAAGAAATCCTCGAATTGCTGCCATTTTAACTTTATTTTAGAGCTGTCGCGACACTTGTTTAGTGTTTTCATACTTTTTATATATTTCAATTTGGTTTTAATCGAATATGGATATTTTTCTTGTATACGTTTCATAAATACGTAAAAAACGAAATATCGAGCTATGAACTTTTAAAATATTAGGTGCGATACCTCTTACATCTTAAAGATGAAAACAGATAAAAATAGATCTCAAACGGAATAGCAGGGTTGACTTAATTGATATGGAACTAAGTAACTTTTACTACTCCTCCTGTTGTAGAACGTGGTTATTTATAAATGGCAATTGAAACATTATTTTAATTTTAAAGGCTTGTTAAAGTATGTCCGAAAAAAAGTATCTTTGAATAGATTCGTGGTAAATATAATTCATTACAGCAATAATTCGTCAATAATTCGTTCGGGAATTGCAACATTCCTGATTACGAGGCGAATCGTTATGTACTCTTAATATATCGAAGATTCTTGCCATATCATCATTATTATACACGGCTCCATTAAAATCGTTATCTGATGATCGTATATTACGATGAAAGGGATACATAGTGTGAAATATTTGAGACGCATACAGAAACGAACGCTGAGTACCGATAAATGATGGCATGCTTTATTTGGCAAACTTTCAGTTTTGATATCCGCGCATGTTCCGAGCCAAAGGCTTAAATGCGAACGAGATTTACTTCAGGATTACGTCGATACGTGTCAGGGTCATTGTTGGATTTTCTGACTACACTCTGTACATGTCGTTGTCCAAGCTAGGAATGACAGTTATCCCGGAATTGTCCGAAGCGAGACCATCGGAATGGCTGTTGTCGAACTTAAATAGGTCGCGGTTTCGGCAATTCCACGATGGTCCTAATTTGGAGCATGACATAGAAACGATAGATGGCTTATCTGACCACGCACGAGAAAAATAAATCTCCAAAGAATCTTCCGTAAATGTATCTCTATTTGGAAAAGAGCTTCCCATGACTTATCTTCGAGTTCGAAGATTTTTCCTCCTTTATCTGTGCCTATGTGATTTACGATACAATGTCTTTTTTTTCTTTCGATCTTTTTTGCAGCGATATTTAGATAAATAAATAAATTTAAATAAATTTTGTTTAAAATTATGCGTATGTAAATTAATGAGATAAAGAGGACTTTTGACGTGAATGTTAGGACGCTAATTTTTAAATAAAAGTTAAGTTTAAGTAAAAAATCACATTTTGCGCATCGATAAATTTAACGATTATAGTTGTTATGTAATAACCAAGCTAAAATTCTGAATATTTTAATCTATGAATCACAATTTATTGAAAAGAATATTATTAATATTATAATTAATAAAGATAATTTTTTCTCTTTTTGAGAAATTATGGTGCAGAATCACAAATGACGAACGGTTAACATACGATTCATCTCTCCGAATGTAACCGGTGCTGAAGTCATACTGGTCTAGTTACGTTAATGTCTATAGTGGCACGGCCTGGGCGATTAGTCGAATAAAACCCTTTGATGCGTGATTAGTATGTCATTATGTCTCCATTTGTGTATGAGTATCTGTGCAGCGGCGAACTCGATCGGAGACGAAACCGCTGCCAAACCGCTGAGACGAAATATGGCGCAAGTTTCCCGTTTCATTACGAAAAGAAAATAATGTAACATCACTTTCATCAGTTCAATTCAGTTTATCCGATTGGAAATTTTTTCTCCTTTTCATTCTCTTTACTCCTTTCTTCCTTTTTTTTCTCTTTTTTTTCCTTTTTTTCTCATTTTCGTGATTTTTTTCTGTTCATTCGCGTTTACTCCATCGAATTCGCCGTAACTCATTATATTGGTACGTCCTCCCCGTTTCTTGGCTCCTGCATTTGTGCATCGTCAGATTCGGTTCTGTCATCGTATGATATTGCACCTAGAGCAATATTTATAGTCCGATCTTAAATTTAAGATTATTTTAATTACGATTTTAAGATATAAAGTTAGTTTCATTGATTGATGGAATTTTAAGATCTAACACCAGACTTAAGACGATCAAGTTCGGATTATGATATTACTCCTAGAAACACTCTAATCAGAATAGTAACTTTTAAGATTATTTTTTAAGATTATTTAAGAATATTAACTCTTAAGATAGTAACTTTTAATTGCTATTTACTGTTTTTCAATTTGCGTTTTCATTTTTTGACATTTCTATTTTTTTAAACATAACAAGTAAATTAACACTTTAAAAAGATATTTTATTAACATTTAATTCTCTTTTAATATTATCGAATGATGTAGTTTCTTTATAATAAATTTTGCTGGTAAAATAAAATTTATAAAAATAATGTTTTTCAATAAATTTTATATAAATAATACTCCATGTAAATTAACATAATTTCTGTATAAATTATAATTTCATATAAAACTAATTAATATTTTAGACTAATTTAAATAATTAAGTAAGCAAGCAACCTACAGTTGCAATTTATGAGATATTTTTACGTTTTAATATGTTAATAAATAATTATCCATGTTTGATTAATAATTTTCATAGTTAATTAAATATATTTCTCTTTCTATTTTTATTGTAATATATAATTTTTAATATCTTTATTTTTTTTAGAATTATAAAAAGAGAATATTTAAGTGACATTCAGAAAATCTCAAAAATGCTCTTTCTTTTTACTTCTTTTAATTATTCGTCAAAATTGAATACCTATGAGACTCGGCAAATATTGATGTACGTTATAAAGATTATACATATTGCGTCATAAAGATTATACATATCTGTCCATTTCTTAAGAAATTTTGAAGAAAAGTGTTGGACCCTCGTCAAAATTCTGATTAGAAGGTTCCTATAGCACTTACACATTCGCACTCGTCTCTATCTCGCACTTGTCTCCCCCGACTTTTCACTTGTCTTTGCACACAAGTTGCCGATTCGCTTCACAATCTTGTTTCCTATAAAACACCTATATAACGCCTGTTCCCCGTTCATGCAGATCATATGCTTTACGCGATCATTGACGTGTCCGCGAAAGTTTTCGCGCCTGAGTTCGGAACAGGACTCCAAACCCGTCTGTCATCACGTCTCTCAATCTAGTAGTTCGTAATACGTTATACAGTCGCATCCGGAACCAACGCGTAATACATAGAGGAATCGAAGAAACCAAATATCGACACGGATATTTCCGTCCTCGTGCGATGCGTCGACTCGAGAACTCATGGAGAACGTCTTTTGAATAGACATCAGACTCGAACAAGAGATAGCTCACTAGGTCTGGGACACCTTGTGTACATCAATTGAACATATGAAAGGTTAAACGGAAATACATCGAGAATACACATTTTATCTATTATAAAAGTTCGAAGTTCACTCTTCGAGATACAATTATCAAGCGTGTCGTTTCGTTCGACACGCGAAATTGAATTATCTGATTTAGAAATAGTGCCCAAGCAAGTGCTTCGAGCAGCTGCACTTGTCGATCAGTTTAAAAAAAGGAACGACATACTTACGACATTATCATTTTTAAACAGGGCGTCCTAGATCTATACAAATATTTTTTTAAATATTTATTTTAAATTTTTTTATCAATTTTGAATTGATTTTTTTTCTCAGAAAAGAATCATTGATATATTCTCGCTAAAAAACAATCGAATCATTTTCGAAGACTTTTGATCTTTTTGCTCTTATTTGTATACTTTTTTTGAATTTAGTTTTTTTTTTTTTTTTCAATTTTGCTCAAAGAAAAATGACATTGGCAATATCGGCGAAATCACATCACGAAGCCTCAGCATTTAAATCATCCCTGAACTAGACACCTTCCTTACCTCTTCCCTATCTTTTTGTGGCAAAATACGTGAAAGTATCTTTAAAAGAACGGCAGATCTTTCACATTGGAGAAGAAAGCGCCGTATTGGCAGCTCTTTTAAATGTTGGAGGGTGTCCCCTAAATCACACATCACGAACAGAGTGACAAGGCCTTCGCACGACAGACTACCGTATATACTTGTATACATATAGATATGTACCCGGTGTACTTTACATATGCTTTTCGACAGGTGGTGGTGATTACAATCGCTGGACCTACACGAACGGATACGTGAACTCGCCGGCCTGGCACATGCATTACCGCGTGAACCAGGTGCGTAACGTAATGGTTCACGCAACACCACGCACCCTGACTAATCGATTTTTACCGCTGTACCCACGTTGAACGGGAAGCCATACACCGCACACTGTTGAGGCTAAGAAAGTACCACGCTACACGACAGTGAGGCTCGCGCGATTAGACCGCGCGGCCGCACGCACCAAAGGATCGCGAAACGAGATTATTGAGAAAAAAGAAAACGCAAAAGAAAAGAGCGCAAAAAATCAAGATCCCAAGCGTACCAGTTTCTACTCTACATCCTTTTGCAATTCCTTTGAACATAATGCTTTGCGATCGTTTGATTTTCACGCAACATTATCACGGGATTGATTCTTGCGGGGGGAGGTAGGAAGCCACGAATATTGTGTTCTCTCGTTATTGCAACGTAAGATTTGTAAAAATTCTCTACTGTCGAAAACAAAATCCTTAGCGTCTAGCGACACTACGGAGTGTGCGATGTTTTATATGTATTAATACCATCAATGTATATATATATAGATATATAGATATATATATATATATATTTGGACGATATATATGTCCAAATCGCTCCGCGTGTGTATAAAAGCGCCACGAAATCCCTTTTTCTTTTCTCCTGTCAGAATTCTCAGAGGACAGAGGATTGAAGACTTCGCCTTTGCGAATAAACATGCTGTCCCCTCTCGCGATTCGCTTGGATTTTTGTTAACCAGCTTCTTACTTTATTAGCATGTTTCTCCGCTTCGTTAATTCCATTTCGTAGCGAGATTTCTTGTCCTTTAGATTTTAGACGCACTTAACTCCTCAGCCACACCATATTTATTCTAAAGTATTTATTCTGAAGATCGTCATGTTGATCTCATGATCTAAAAAAGAAAAGAAAAGAGAAGAAAATGTTAAAGACAATCTCGCTGTATAAAATCTGATGACTTTCGTGTGTGCACAAAATGTCCACAAGATGTTCACAGTCTCGATACACTGGCACTGCACTTTTAGATTGTTGCAATTAGATCTTCTAAAAAAATGCGTCAACGCGATGTTTTAATATGTTGTTAAAGTAATACTGTAATTTTCGATATCTTACGAACTAAAATACGCTGTACACGTTGTGCGATGTCTATTTTCGATTGTACATATACGCGATGTCACATTGTTATAGCTGAATTCGAAGAGTTTCCATCATTATTCGATTTTTTTAGTTTCAAGCAATTTATCCTCGAAAACGTCACCTCCTCATATTTTTGCATTATATTAGTCTGTGCTATACATACATTTATATATAATAGTCAACTGTTCCTGCCTTCCCCCTGCCTAGAACGTGCGTAGAGATGTGAATTTCACTCATACGAATATACAAAGTTACATTAATCGAACGATCGTGATATGGCACATTGATGGTACGCTACTATATTTATGAAGGGCGGCTTCCCGAAGATCGGAAGGGGCACGAGATATCTTCCGAAGTAGCATGTCGACAAGTATCGAGAAAAAACGAGAGAGGATACGGTCTCGTCGAGACACCTTAACGTTGAATAATTTAAGCGGTGAAATATTCGCAGTTCAGTTGCGACGTCTCTCCGCAAAATCGAACAGTCTCGACCAGTTTTCGCACTGCCTTACGTTAAGCTGTGATAGCGAGATAAAAAAAAATAATCTGTGAATTTCTTTATTGCCATGATATTGTTGAAACGAGTGGAGAACATAGCAAAATCGTCAAACTCACATCTCTAGTTGCAGCGTGGTACTGAACGTTCCCGCATCTTATTCATCATTATTACACATGTACACGCACAACATACATACATACACACACACACACACACACACACACACACACACACACACACACGTTACACATATACTTCTACGTCAATTATTAACTATTTAGGAACCTTTGGAACCATTACGTAGCGCCCCTGTCACGAATCACGAACGTATTTTGCCACCTGTCACAATGTCTCGTCACGTCAACCCCTAATTAATTGTACAAAATCTCCGTTCTCGGTCACACCATGTTCATTTAACTGTAATTCTTATCACAGTATCTTTGTAGTATATGTATATGAACAAACACCGTAAGAGTTCATCCTCGGCTCTCCCATTTCTCCTCAATTTATTCGAAGCTTGTACAATTTTTCCTTCCAATGAAAGAGACTACACCTGAGATAGATATATAAACAATTCAGACATTTGAAATATTATGTCACTGTAATGGAAAGTTTCTTAGCGCTTTTTCTTATTCTCACAATCTTCTGAAGGATCATTCATGATAATAACAAGAGGCGCTGAGAAACGTTTCTCTTAATGCTCGACAATTTAAATTGTTTAAATTTCCCTCAATGTTCGAAGCTTTTCTCTCCTATAAACCTCCCAACAAGTCGAATTACAGTTACATTTACTATACGAATGTTCACGAATTTAGCAATAAACTGCTTGACGTCTGGGGCGAGAAGTTCATAATTGATAGATATTATCCTGTGTCCCCTTTGTTTTTATTATGAATTCTAAAGAATCATCCTCCGCTTCTCAATATCGTATCTCGATAGTGGTTCAGGGGATCAATATATAAATATAACCCGAGCGTGACAGCCAAACGACTGTTATGTATCGAATAGTCAATCGCAGAGACACTCGCAATGGATATATGTTATAAATAGTTGACCCTCTATTGCATTACGTTTGTTGTACGTAAAAATCCGGATAAATATAACTAAGCGTATTCGATTTTGTCATATCGATTTTATTTTGAAATATTGTTTTAATAACCTTATAAATAAGTTAATTTTATATAGGAAACACGTGTCTTCTTGCAAGATTTAAATATTTACAAATTTGCCATCTTTTATTTTTAAAGTTGATTAGCATCGAGAGAAGTCATGCAATACAGGGTTAATAATAATAATAACATTAATTTGTATTCAGCCAGATTTCGTTCTGAGAATGAAAAATTTAATGTAACTGCGATTTAATTCACTTTCTTAAACCAGAAGGAATTAATCTTAACAACGGCAAAGTTAAATATGTGGTATTTAACTTTTTGCGTGCAAAAGAAGAAAATACAAATTGAATTGAAGCTTGAAATTTTAATACTCTTGTAATTTCGGAACTCGTATTAAGTCGGCAAAATATGAACACTGGAGAAATAAATTTCTGGCGAAAAGTTCAAGCGCTAATTTCCATAATAATCGGGTATTATACAAATTGTATGTTTAAGTTTGTAAGACGAAAACAAAGATAAATGTTGCCTAATAACTTTTGGCCATTTATAAATTATAGACGAAGATGAATCGAACAACTTTGTTCTTGATGCTGTTTCTTGGCACTGTTCATTCACGAATGCGTTAATTGTTAAAAAGAAGGCATTTTGTATTAACTATACGTAAAAGTGATAATATTATGACAACCACGATGGAAAATTTTTTTAGATAAAATAGTGCCAAACATTTTGTGAATGGATTCGTCATAATCAAAGAGAGTATAAAATAACATTAAGTTTTTCTCTTTTCGCAAATTCTACTGCATGCAAATATAAATGCACCTAATTTTTCTAGTCATGGATATTATTAATGTGTCTGATTTCCACAATTCGGGGCAAATTTGGCCAGTCGTAGATTTATAATGACGTTTAAGAATAAGCTGTTTATTAGCTGTTCTTACGGAACTCTTTCTATTCTGATTCGGATATTTGTCGCGTATCCCAACGTGATTCGGCTTTAAACTTTATCAACGATAAAGCTTGATATTTGTATTTTAAGCCGACAATTTTTTCTATATCGTCGCAAATTATAGCGTAAGCATTATGTTTTTACCTCGATCTCTCAGTGTCAAACGTTTTTATAAGACTGTCAATTTTAATAACGATGAAATCCAATAGGATCGCGAAGTGTTAATTTCACGCAATTCTCGTTGGAACTATTATTTGTCTTCCAGTTCGTATTACATTAAGTTTGACTTTTTTTTTACTATTAAATACGCTTCGTCTCTTCTAATAGCTTACGAGACTAGCAATAAAGGAATCCTTGAGAGAATCATCGACCGGACGGTAATCACACATCATTGTCATCCCAATGTAACTTCGAGCTCGCTTATCTTCCGTTTCTGGTCTGTAAAGACGACGTTACTCGCGTGTCAACTGATTTTTGCTTCGATTTGTGAGCGTTCAAAATATACGACGTTTGTATACGGAATGCCCTACCGGCTGTCTTAGCCATAGATATCTTCTTTTTATTTTTGTTTATTTGACTCTTTTTGTTTATTTGTTTGTTTGACTCGGCTGACTTATGAAAGTCTTTTCGTTAAATTCAAATTCATATCTTTTCATTGAGATAAAAAGCGCTGAGACAGGAGATTCCACTAACTTTTATCTCTCGCTTTCTCTCTCTCTCTTTCTCTCTCTCTCTCAACGCATTTTTTTCTTTTTTTGAGAATTAAAAAAAATGACTCTTTAAATTTTATCGAAACAATTCCATAATTTTTGCTATTCTTCTTAATTAGTCCTACGATATCTGAGGCGTCAATTGGTAACGGTAGGACATCTTGTATATGCGCACACGCACACCCGCGTATGCATGCGTAGGTAAATATAATTGCGTACAATTAGGATCCGATTTAAAGGTCAGAACGAAATGCGATGGACAAGGTAATTAGAGCAGGATACACGTCGAGGTGTCCGTCGTGTCGGCGTAACGCTCCCCCAATCCCTTATCCCCCGTTTGTAATTTATGTAACACTTTTTGATCGTTTATCGATATACCGTACTTGTTAACGCTATATATATATAAAAATAAATATATAAATATATATATATATATATATATACATATATATATATATATATATACATATATATATATATATATATATATATACATAAAAAATATATCTGTTTTACGCGGTAATTCCCCCGGAATTGAGGTGCGCCGCTCATCGGTCGTTCGATATATCGACCGATTAATTGTGTTCGAACGATATATATCGAGGCACAGCTCGATGGAAGGACGTGGGGGAATTACCGACGTCCGAAGGACGAAGATTGGTATTCCAAGCGTAGGGAATCTATTGTACATTGATTATTGATACATTAATTATGATAACAATAAATTATATACAAAGTCACATGTCGGATCTGCATTAGTAATTTCACTTTGGTTTCTGGACAAATATCTCCGTTTTCTCTCTTTTTTTGTTAAAAAATATTCATTTTTTCCTCCCTCGTTTTTCGTTATCCACGTGCGATCAGATTGACATTTTAATTTCGAGTCCGAGAGATTCACAGCATTGCTGTTCTGCCTCGTTTTATCTATTGTTTTTTTACTGAATTGAATATTGAATTTCTTCGTTTTCGACTCCTTCCTCCCCGTATGCGATGTGGCCTGTCCTCTTTTTCTTGTTTTTTTTTCTTTTTTCCCTTTTTTCTTCTTTTTTTTCCATTCTCTGTCGTATTTCTTTATCGCAATGCCGGATTCGTCGTTCGACACGGATGATACTACGTGTGAGTAATCTCCTTTACAATGCCTAATTGTCTTAATTGTGGATATTACAGTTTCTTTCTCTTCGTCATTATTTCACGAACTACTGAAATAGCACGAATTCCTATTTAGTCTCGGCTTTTTGTCGCATTTGCATAATCCATAAACAGATCTACATGTATTCTTCATTTGAGCGCTGCAGTTTTGAAAGTTATTTAAAAAAAAATTATAATAATTCAGTAAATGTACGTTCTTAACAATAAAAACGATTTTTCAAGTCGAATGCATGATAAAGAATAAATCACATGTTTCAAGGCTGTATCAAAATATTCTTGTATCAAAATATTCTTGAAGTCATACACGCGATCTCATACACGTTGTTATAAGTCTATAATACGGCTATTAATTATCGCGCTCGAAGGCCAGAGAAATATATTTTCAAGGTTTCAGAGATTCATGCAAATGCGTTACAAGTTCGCACTCGTATTTGAATGATCATTACGTCATTACAATCGAAGCGAAGTATAGGCGGAGTAACTTATTCCTAGTTGTACCGCATATATCTTTTTCTGTTGTTTTCACTACATTTTATCTTCCTCTCGGAGGAAGTCGAGTTGAATCGGAGATTTTCTCGCTGCTGAGGAATTTCCGTTCGCCCATTGCGAATATCGTGCGATCTTGATGCTTCTTATTTCCGCATGCGTTTTGCATTAGTGGAATAATGTAGAATATTGTTACATTGTGGATTCTTAGCATTAACTTGATCCGGCTTCTAATCGTTTTATTAGCTGCTTGTGACTTGGAGCACGATATTTCATAGACGTACTTGGGCATGAATTTTCATAGGAATGAAACCGCATATACGCTGACTTTGATGTCTCATTTGTTTACTAAAATAGCTTACTCGACATTATCTGCACTCTTCACTCGCATCATTACCTTTAAATTAATGATTTGCGCAAAGAGGATCGATTTTTTTTTTATTCTCGAATTAGAAATACTGCACGCATCTCACTGAGATTTTCGAAGAACATTATTCGCAGAACGTTATTTGTCTTTATTTAAATACATTAAAATACATTTTAATATTTATAATTCATTCGCCTAATAATGCTGCTAAATAGTTATTGATAATAAGATAAGAAAGAACTCTTAGAACAGAGGCTATGATAGAGATGTTAAAAATTTACTCTTTTGCTGGACTAAAAGTAGAGATTAATTCTTACTTATAAATTTCTTGATATCTAAATAATATATCGAACTGTTCGTTCACATAAAGTTAGTTACACAAATGTTATAGACACTTGTTATATATTATATATGCCACCGATTCATCGATTAATTTTCCCAAACTTTATGTTGCATTGAATCAGCCATCAATTATTTATTTACAATTCTGCAAAAATCACAATAAAAAAAAGAACAGATATAGATAGTGCACTATAGCATGCGTGCCTATATATGTTCTTCTGCAACAGTGTTTATTGTAATCGCATCATTTTTGAGATATTTGCGACAGTTACAAAAAAAAGGTTACAATGAACACCTTGTACATATACAGGGTGTCCCAGAACTGACTGATAATACAGCCATGAAGGGAATAATTGTACATAAAAAATAAGTAAAAAAATAGACAGTAAAACTTTTATACGAGGCTTTGTTTTAAAAAATAAGGAAAAATAGCTTCGTATAAAAAAATTTGTTCTACATTTTCAACTTATTCATGTAGAATCATTCCCTTCTCATTTATCACCAGTTTTGAGGTCCCTTGTGTACATATATATTAAATCTTTATTACTTATTCCCTCAGATATTTCATCAACACTTATTTTATCTCTTTTCTTTTTAATTCTTGTATTGTTTAATTTTTGTTTCTTTCGGGGTATCTAACTAATATTTATTTACAGATGTTCAAGTTAAAAAGCAAGAGATATCTAATCAACGGGAGAATAATAATTCTGTATATACTGCTGAGAAATTGCCGAATAAACGAACAACGAATGGCGGAGTCGAGATGAACAATGCGAGCGTCGTAAATTCACCGGATCTCAGCCCGATAAAAAATATACGAAACGGGGAATTAGAAGAAATAGAAGTTAGAAAAACAAAGGTAGATTTATTATTAATCCACATATTGTTTCAACGATAACTTTTTGGAGAACAGTAACCAAGACTTATTATTTTTCTATCCGTAGAGATGGCCAACCGATAAAGCTTATTACATAGCTAAGGAGCTCCTCATGACAGAACGAACTTACAAAAAGGATCTGGATGTTATTAATGTGGTACGTGAAACTACACTTTGTTTCAGAGATAGAAAACACGTCAGTTGAAATAAATTCAGTTTAAAAGATGTCCTATATTCAGAGAAATAGAAAGAAGACTCACAAATTTCAAGTTGTGATTTATATTTATGTGCAGTGGTTCCGCGAGGAAGTTTCTAGAGAAGCGGCATTAGAAGGGGAGACGGTAGTATCTTTAATCGAGCTACTCGCGGACGTACATGGACCCTGCCTTCAAGAAATGGAGGCACGGCTGGCACGCTGGGAGAGCAACGCTCGTCACAATATCGGTGACTTTTTATACAATACGCTTCTAAACATTCTGCCTCTCTACGACCAATATCTGGAGAATCTCATCCCAGTGTTAGAAAAAATGGAATACTCTATGCGAACGTCGCGACGTTTCGATCAGCTCTGCCGTGATTTCGAATCGCAGAAGCATTGCTATCTGCCATTATCTTCATTCCTTTTGAAACCTCTACAACGATTATTGCATTATAACAGTATTATTGACAGTGAGTAATCTGAAATCAGATTATAGATTTGCAACATGTACACCGATAATTTTTAATTTCTCAAAGTGATGTTCTTTTAGGATTACTGGATCATTATCCAAAAGATCATACCGATTTTGAGGATTGTTTGGCAGCGAGAGACAGACTCGGCGAAACATTGCTTGAGGGACTCACGATTATAAATCAAGCGGTAAGAAAATTAAGACAATTAGAATCGATTGATACAAAAACTTAATAAATAAAATGAATGGATCTGAATTATGAGAATACTGATTGTTTTTCCACTAATTCACAGTAAAGTCAATTTTGTCAATTTTATATTTATTATTTTTAATTTTTATTTTTATTGTATACCGTTATAGGAAAATCTAGTGCAGTTATGCGAAATGCAAAGAGACATTACTGGTTTTGATAATCTAGTACAAGAAGGACGAAGGTTTATCAGGCAAGGATGCCTACAAAAGTACAGCCGTAAAGGTTTTCAACAGCGTATGTTTTTCTTGGTAAATATCCGTATTTCTTGAATGTGAATCTAATAATTCCGATAACAGATTAATATCACGTTTATTTTCAGTTCTCAGACGTATTACTATATACATTCCGTACCCAACAACCAACGCAATGTTTTCGTGTGCATGGCCAACTACCGCTGAAAGGAATGAAGATTCAAGATGCAGATAATAAGACTGGAACGGATTTTGCTTTTATTATCGATGGACAAGGAAATCAGTAAATATCTAACGTTTTGAATTATATTGTACAATTGAAGAGATAGTAATAAAGTGTAAAAATATACTATAAGATATGCTAGTCATTAAAAGGTCGTATCGTTATTGAGTCAACTAGCTAAACTGATTTTATTGAAGCACGCGTGCTATTAATGATCATCAGTATGATTGTGACTTTAAACTCGGAAGAATATGAGCCAGTCGTATTAAAGATAATTTTAAGGGACAGAAATTAAAATATTTTCAATGTTATATTATTAAAATTAAAAATATAACAAAAGTAAAAGAAGATATAAAATTTAAATGATTTTATTTTTGCAGATCATTAACAGTTGCAGCAAGTAATGAAGAAGAGAAAGAGAGATGGATAGAAGATTTAAACATGGCTATAGTACAGATCGATGCATCGGATGCGAAAATGCCGTATTTAAGTTTAAAATCTTGTAGTAAGTAATTATTAAATTAATATAAATTTGAAATGTCTAAGTGAAAGAATATTTCGTCATAGCATTCTTTTTTAATGAAAGAAGATTTCTTCTAATATTTTTTTTAAAAAGTTCTAGGTTCAGCCGATGAAGTGGGAGATGGTGTAGGATTAGAAGTAGATCGAACTAGTTGCGGAGGTGCAAAGGCTTCACAACGTAGCAATACTACAGTTCACGTTTGTTGGCATCGTAATACAAGTATTAGTTACAGTGATCAACTGCGAGCGTTTCAAGTACGTTAAAGTTTCGAGTAATATTTGTATACTGGTACTTTATTGATCATTATACGACGTACTTTACTATTATTACTTGAATATTCTAAAAATTGGCATATTCATTACATGCATTGTTTCAGAATCAGCTTAGTGGATTTCTTTTACGGAAATTCAAGAATAGCAATGGTTGGCAAAAGCTTTGGGTTGTATTTACTAACTTTTGTTTATTCTTCTACAAATCTCATCAAGATGACTTTCCATTAGCTTGTTTGCCATTATTAGGATATGCTGTTTCTACACCATCAGAAAAAGATGGGATCAACAAGGACTTTGTATTTAAGTTACAATTCAAAAACCATGTATATTTCTTTCGAGCAGAAAGTGATTACACTTTTGGGAGGTAAATATGCAGGTTGTTTTTAAAACGCTAAAATTTAAAAGAAAATACAACGACGAATTTTATATTTTCAGATGGATTGAAGTCATTCGAAGTGCAACTCAACAAAGTCATATGCCCACTAGTATGAATGGAAAAGAAGAATATTAGAACTAAATTTACATGGATATATAATTACCGAAATAATTATTAAGATTAGAAATAGTTAAAATTATAGAATCCTGCTACGAATATATAATTCCAAAATGCTATACAACAAAAAAAATCTAAATTTTTGGCCTTATATACAAAACTAAAAGAGTCACAATTGGAAATATTTTAGATATTATATATAATATAAATATAATATAAATATAATATAAATAGATATTATATATAATATAAATTTCGATTGTGTATACAGTTTTCTGGAAGAACAACTTATCTTTAATTACGTATTTTTTATTCTTAAGCTATTATTCTATTATTTTGCTAGTAATATATTGCAAGCATTTACTTAAAACTAAAATATCATGACTTTAGAGTATTATATTTTTTGACTTAAGTCATTCTTCCAAAGAACTCCACAATTTTGAAGACAATTAAAAATTGTTATGCCAATAAAAATATAACGATAAAGATAGAAAATTATTTAGATTTTAAAAAATATAGAAAGATTTTTTTGTATAAGTCACAAGACTTGTTGATATGTGATTTATGCTTTTAATATAAAACTTTAAATTGGTATTTTATATATATATATATATATATATATATATATATAGATGAAGACATCACCGTGGTGAAATTTTTACGCAGGAAGTCTCTTATAAGATATAACTACAAAAGAAAC
>Ga0157364_1000957_pt1 | contig 22878 bp, 13 predicted proteins | sample AttsexASBM2_FD_111476 | JGI IMG/M metagenome (GOLD analysis project Ga0157364, IMG submission 111476) | Fungus gardens microbial communities from leaf cutter ant in Ribeirão Preto, State of São Paulo, Brazil - Atta sexdens ASBM2 | ecosystem: Host-associated > Fungi > Mycelium > Unclassified ...
CACATGTAAAAAATTGTAAGTAAGTTACATCTAGCGTATTAGCTTTTCACGTGCAATCTAAGCGTTAATACGCCCGACGGATTCCGTTCTATGTACATCCCTATAGCGAGATCGACCCAAAGACATCGACGAAAGAAATATCTGAAGGGAGAATCTGCCGGAACGCTGCTGACATAAGAAAGTTTCGTCTCCGAGGGAACGAGGAGAAGAAAGCGGTTTGTCGTTGGCCTTAACCGCGAGGATTCACGATTAAAGCCCACAAGCGACGGACGTCGTCCATAATCCTCTTTATCCAATCCGTGAGGATCCGCGGGGCGTTAAATCCCTCACGGGAAAGCTCCGTAACTGAGCTCTCGCATTCGCGCGCGCTAAGTCGGTCAGCTCGGTCCAGCCGAGCGAGAGGATCACAATACCGGCGCCGACCGCGGCCGGGCACATCTATCCCCGACTTGTGCGTTCTTCCCGTGAAAATTAGTTGCGCGAGAAATCCATGCTAATGTCGACTAATCGGCTGTAATCAGCCGTGAGAGCCGACGGCTGTCACGAGTCGACGTGCCGTGGAAGACCACGACGAGAGGGAGATCCTTTTCTCGGGCCGTATCAGTGATCGCGACAGATTGACGCACAATCGGACAGATTCCTATTGAAAAACGATTGTATTTCTATAATTTAGAAACTGTTTATTTCTACGCGAGTTGACAGGTCAAGATGTAAGTAGATCTTTGAAATTATTTCAAAAGTGTAATTCTGTTGATGCGCAAACTCTGTTGGTGCGATTTATATATAAAATTAATAAGCCAAGGTAGATTTTAATGTTTGAAAAGTAACTAATGACTTATTACTGATTTAAATGATTGATATATTTACAATAATATTAAGTTTTTACTCTCTCTTTATCTATTAATGCTGTCAGAAAATTTGAAGAAACATGAAAATACTGCTTGTCGTGCACAGATATAGATATAGATATAATTTGTAATAAAAATATATATCATTATATTAGGTGTAGTAAAAAGAAATCCATTAATTTTGCATGAAATTGAATGGAAACATAATGGATTTCTTTTTACTACACCTAATATATAATAAGAATACATAATTGTATTGAAAAAATACAGTATGTAATCACAAACGTGTAAATAATTATGAAGTTTCTAAAATATATAAGATATAATAATTAGAAAGTTTCAAGAATGTAAATACAATTAAAACATTTATTAATATTAATCGTAACTGCATTGCAAATATATTTAAATTACTTTTATTAAGATGTCCTTTTATAATTTAGGAATAAACCAGAAGTTGAAGGACCGAGCGAATCTACAGCTCAAGAAGAAGTTTATGATCCTCACCTGAGTCGTGTTACTTACAGACCAGTATCGTACGGTTACTTTTTTTAAATTATTTGTTCAATTTTAATATTTGTTAGCACATTGAATGCCGAGTCTAATTTGTTTACTTTACAACAACGTTAAAATAAAATTTTCACACTATTAGACTATCTTTTAATAAAATATTATATAACTGAGTTACGTAAAATTATCATAGCACGCATTATTTAATACTTTCAATTGTTACTTTAATATTTATTTGTTGAATTAAAAATGTTATCTTTTACGAAAGAAATTGTGATGCCAAATAACATTAAAACTTTTAAAATTCTCTTGAAAATCACGTGATTTTCGTACTTTTTTTTTGAAAAATATACAAAGTCGATCTTTACAATCTTCTTTTAAATATATTTAAAAATAAATAGACAATTGTTTGATTGTTTAAGTTCAATTTAAAAAATTATTACAATAAAAATTATGAGGGGGGGAGGGGGATAAATGATTGATTTTTTAAAATTAAAATTCAGGAAGAACTTATTTAGAAAAGAAACGATCAATATGTAGTTATATGAAGAAATCTTTTTTAATTATTCAAGTATATTGTCTCTTTTAATCCTGTTTTCTAAGCACCTATACTATTTTAATTATTACATAATATTTCTTTTCTTTTGCAGAGATTTTGGGTCTCTCGCAAACTTAATAAAAAGCGCAGCCGGAACGGGTCTTTTCGCCATGCCGAACGCGTTCGCTTGCGTCGGGCTCTTTATCGGGATTGTCGGTACGGCGTTTATGGGATTACTGATAACCGGATCCCTTCAGATACTCGTTAGAATTCACCATTTGATGTGCATTCGTCTGAGAAAACCTGTCTTGGTGTATGACCAGGTGGTAGTCGCCACTTTAACTACGGATGTGCGAAAACCGTGGCTCTCTCCGCGCACTGCAACGTTCGTAATTTCAATAATCGCGTTATTTCACGCTGGATACCTCTCTAAATTTCTTGGAGTGAAATCTCACTCCAAAAGAATTAAAATACTCATTATTGAATAAAAGTGAAAAATTTGCATTTACTCTTGAATAAGAATGGCAGATTTTCACTCTTTTTTTGGAATGAGATCTAAAAAAGAAGTGAAATTTCTTTCTTTTAGAATCTCCAAAAAAGAATGAAATTCTACTATTCTCAATTACTTCAATAGTGGCAGTATTTTAACTCTTAGAGTAACATTTCACTTGAAGAAATTTAGAGAATAGAATGATAAATCATATTTTATACAATATCAATGGAATACTTGATTATTAAAATGTGATAACCATAAACATAATTAAACGTAATAAAAATATACGTATTTTGCGGTATTTTACTGGAAAGAGATATTATATATATATAATATATTAACAATAAGAAATAATATTAACGCCCGTTTGTATCAATATAAACTTTAATTTTAATGCAAATCAACTTACTTTTCACCTTTTTCTAGTTCTTATTATAGAACTAGAAAAACATGAAGTTAATTGAATCGCCATTAAAATTAAATTATATATATTAATAGAAACGGGTATAAGTTTAGTTAATGTTTAAACATTAAAAACAGAACGGTTTGAATTTTCATTCATTTATAGACTCATCGTTGATGTCATTATGTTATTATGCTACATTGGGATTGGTTCGGTTTACGTCGTATTCATTGCCGGCATAATTCAAGAATGTATAGATACCGAAAAAGTTATCGCTCAAAGCTACTACGCGCTCATAATATTTCCATTTCTTTTTGTAATGAACTTGGTAAAAAATTTGGCGGACATCGCACCGATTTCTATTGCCGGGAACATTTTGCTCTTAGCCGCTGGGCTTATTGGAATTGTGTACGCTTTGAAAGATGGAATTGGCGACGAATGGACCACGATTGGACCGAACGTAAAGTTGTATCCAAAGTTCATCGGCGTAGTTTTCTTCAGTATGTGTTCGCCGGGAGTGGTGAGTCTTTAATCTATAATAAATCGAATTTTAATTTTAATCTCCTATAAATAATTAATTTTAATGTTGAAATAATTAATTTTAATATTTAGAATTGTTTATAGATTAAGGTTGCGAAAGATATTTTATAAATTACTAATTAATTATTTTTTAGCTTACTCATTATAGAAATGAGTACAAAAAATAATATGAAATTGAAGCAAATGATAAAATATAATATAAAAAATAAAATACTTGCACTTATTGTATTCAATTTCTATAATAAAAAATAACTTATAAGTAAATTAAAGTCTTTCCGAACTTTGGTTTTCATTCTTGATAATTAACATGAATTTTATAATAACATTTTAAAATATGATATCTTTAGATATTGGCGATAGAACACAGTATGAAAAAACCTTGGAATTACGTTAAAATGTGTGGAATATTGAACTGGGGCATGACATTTTTGGTCATAATACACATTTTCGTCGGAGCTATTGGTTATTTGAAGTGGGGACCATTTGCGCTTGGCAATTTTATTCGTAATCATGAGACACTCGACGGGTAATATAAGTGTGATTCCATTAACTATAAAGCCTATGATGCTAGTAAATACGCAACATTTATCTCATATTTTTTATTATATAACATGTTGATTTATTTGATTAAAAAATTATTTAAGAAGGGACACGTTTACATAAATTATCAGTTTGAAAGTAAAATTTGCAATTTTATTTGAGGGAAGTGAATAGACATAATTTTCTGTTTAGGTATTATTTATTATTATATTTAATGTATCGGAAAAATTAATTTGTAATACAGAATTTATTAAAAATATAGAGGTTTTTTTTTTATCAAAGACATTCAAAGAAAATTTCAAATTTTGCTATTATTTTATGACTTTTAATTATAAGAAAATAATATGTTCACAATATGTTATTTCCTTGTCTAATAAAATACTTCATTACAGAACTTAAAATAAACTTCATAAAAAAAATATTACTACAGAATAGTAAATAATAGAAATCTTGTATATTTTTAATAAATTATTTAATATTACAAATTTATTTCCTACGTTAAATACAATATACATAATAGTAAATAATAATAAACAAAAACTGTGTCTATTTATTCTTTTCCCTGAATAAATTTAATTAAAAAATTAATAAATTAATAAATTTTACCTTTAATTTAATATTGCTAAGCTTTAAATATAGAAAGTTTAAATATCGAGATTTAGAAATTTGCGATTTAAAAAAAGATTAAATATTTTTATAGAAAGAAAAAGTGTTCATTAATGAATGCTATTGTCCATGATTTCTAAATATTCTCGGTATTAATATATATCTCACCATGTCATCAATCATTTAGACCGACGTTAGCGGCTCTGATAATGCAAGCACTGGCAATATACTTCACATATGGATTGCAGTGTTACATGCCCATTAGAATTCTGAATTATAATTACGCCATACCGGCCATTGAAGAAGGTGTCTGCAGAGGAACACCATTTCTTTGGGATCTAATCATTCGTTTTGGCATCACCATCATTACGTGTAAATGATAATTTCTCCTTAAACCTCTTTCGCGCATTGTCCTACTCTCTCGTTAGCTTCAGGGTAAACTCGGCCAAGCTCGATGGACCGCGGTGGATTGAATCCCCTTCCCTCTCTTTATCTCGAAGCGACCAACTCCGTAGGATCGATCAATCCGTCCGATTACGATCCGCTTTGGACCCAGATATTACTAAAGTTCAGGAATCCACTTTCGCGGAATTTGATGTAGATGTTCAATTTTGTCGAAGTCTCGTTTGACCGGGATTACTCCGAAGTTACTACAATGTTACTAACTGCATTACTTGCTTTAATTTGCTCTAATTACGCTAATCGATACGCGCATCGTTGTTACTCCGCGAACGGAAATTTTCCGAGATAAAGTGTGATCCTTGTATTTTGCAGGTATTCTGGCAGCGGCGATCCCGAAGCTCGATCTATTTACCGGTTTGGTCGGCGGTATATGTATATCCACATTGGCCACGCTGATCCCAGTTATCTTGTATATTCTCGTACATTACGAAGATTTTGGAAAGTTTAAATGGAGACTGATTCTGGGGATCTCCATGTTTTCTATTGCTTTTATCGCGGCCGTATGTGCTGTAACGGTTAATTTGGTCTTAATCGTGCAATATTTTAAATACGGGTGCGCATCATCTTTATTATATATAAATACTAGAAATTAAAATATTAAAGATGTAAGAAATTAAATATTATTATAATACTTTATAATTGTAAAATCTTACAATTTGATTTTGAATTTGCTACTTGTTAGAATTTAAGATAAGTTTAGATTTGAGAAAATCGTATTATGATCTTGTTTTTAAACAATTTCTTTGATCAAACAAAAATCTGTTTAAAAATGATTTAAGTAAATTTGGAGTTTTAATTATATATATATATATATATATATATATATATATATATATATTTATATATATAGAGCTTTTGTCGAATAAAAATTTCAAACTCGTTCGGCATCTTGATTATGAATACGGTCAGAATATATTCGTATTTACGTCAACACAAAGAACGACGAGATGACAAACTTTTTTATTCTTTTCAGGGATTGAAACCGGAGCGACGGCGGTGTTATCTTAATCTAGTCTCTGTTCGTAGTCCGCAGCCCGATGAAAATACCGTCGGCGCGCCTCGTAGCATTTTCCATTTTTGTCTTCGGATGCAGCTCTAAAGCCGCCACCGTTTACGCGCGATTCAGCCTAATCACGACAACTGCGGCGCGGCGGCGGCGGCGGCGGCGGCAGCGACGACGACGACGGCGGCTGGAAAAACCGCGAAAAAGGCGTGAAGCTCGTGAGGGACAAAAAGCGAGGAGAGCCAGAAAAAAGGAGAGAGAAAAGAGAGAATACGGCGAGAGAAGCGCGCGCTGACGTATAATCGCGTCAGATCACCGAGGCGTCAATGGCTGGTGCTGCTGCTGCTGCTGCTGCTGCTGCTGCTGGGCTTATCACGCACACATATATGAGACACACAATGATAGAGAGGGAGAGAGAGTAAGAGGCAGAAATATGTGGAAACTGGCAGACACGTATCGACACGACGAATATACGGTGTGTGGGTGCATGCGAAGGCCAGGGGGACGACGTTGCGCAAACGGCGAGAGAGAGAGAGAGAGAGAGATAGAGAGAGAAAGAGAGAGAGAAGAGAAAGAAAGAGGGAGAAGGAGGACAAGGGCACTTTCTTTCTCTCTCTATCTATTGGAAAAGGAACCAAAGCAGAGGCGGCGGCGCGGCGACGGCGGCGGCGGTGGCGGTGGCGACGGCGCGAAGAGAGAGCCTCAGCGGGACACGGAAGGGTGCTTTCATCACATAGAGGACACAACCCCTTTTAGTAGCCACCGCCGCTACTCTTCCCCACGTCCTAACCTAGCATGTCCCCCGTTACTCTTCGGGGGCTGTCCTCTCTTTCTCTCTCAGATTCGCTCTTACAGACTCCCTATGCCTGGCCGCTCATCCGTTTGCCAGTTCAAGGTGGCTGCGTTCATTACCGGAGGATACACCGGGTGTGGTGTGGGACTCCACCGAACCCGTCGTCGGCTTCCCTCGCCATACTTCCCTCGCCGGTCAGCCCCCGAGAGAAAACGTTCCGTTTAATAATTATATCGATGAGTCGCCAAGGACGTCGCAACGTTCAGGGTATATTGCGTGAAAGCACCAATTGCGAATGCTAAATTTACCGAAAAAAATTTGAAATATCTTCAGAGAGAAACATTTTAGAAATGATCTATTATTTTGCGATATATCTAAAAAAATGTGTACGAATTAGATTGTTTTATATTATTAATTATGCATGTGTTTAATCATATTCAAAATATATGATTTTATATATACTATTTGTATATATAAATATATAAATATATATATATATATATATAAATATATATATATATAAAATAAATTTGAAATGTGAAATTTTTAGAAATTAGATTTCAAAATTTTGAACACAAGATATTAAGATCGAAAATATAAGATGTTTACATTAAAACCAATAATTAATAAATAATAGAAATAATAGGTATTAAATAATAATAAATATTTTAATTTTATCAGAATTGTTAAGTGATTTTAAAAATCAAAAATTTATTTCCAGTAACAATCACTTGGCATTCTATGATTAATTATAAAATCATCAAAGAATATACTTTTAAAATATTATTCAATCATTTAGAAATGGTCAACGTATATATTTATATGAACTGTTACACCTGTTGAAACATGTAAAAATGATCACGTAAGCACGTGGAAATATCAGAGTAAAATTGAACACGTGCGTGTCCCTTTCATAAATAAGTAATGACTGACCAACCGAGAGATTGTTACTGAGATTTTCCTTTCTAATTGGAACGAAACGAAGTCCCTGCACGGAATGGCGGAGATTAACCGACCGCAAGAGCGCACGTGCACTTAAACAGCCGCTAATTGCTAAACCGAGAGAGACGGGATCGCCGTTAAGCGCCTCATTCCGAGTTTCCCCGTTTTGCTAACAGGGAAAGTATATTTTTTACAAAAGCAGATAATTATTAACCCCCTCATTATCAGGGAGGGTGGATGTTAGAGGTATACATATTCTGATATTAAAAGACTAATATAAAACTTTATCTTGCTATGAAAAAAAACATACAAAAAAGTGACATAGTTACACAAGAATTTTTTCATTATAATATATGTATTTAATAAGATCTTTCTACAAATTGTGATAACAGATAAAGAAAAATTTAATACTTCAGCACGCAATTTATACAATAAATAGAAATCTTAAAATATTTTTTGAAGATTTCAATATTAATGGTGTGAGAACCGTAAGTTCTATTTTTATCAAAGTTATTTTTTAATTAATTTTTCTCTATAAATACAACCATATTTATAGTGTAACATTGTTTGTAGGATATAATCATAGTCGCAGATACATATAAACAGCAAAATTTTATATTTTAAAATTTTGTACACAGAGAAATGTCAGTATTGACTAATATATGTAAGATTTGAAGGTTTTTTTTTATCAAAATTATTTATTTTTCTTTATATTTTTAAAGAAATATTATTTTTTTCAACGTATTCGCGATTGCATATATTATAATAAATATATGTAAATAACAAAAAAATCTGATGTACTTTAAAATGTGATTTTGTACACAGAAATAATAGTATTAATATAAAAATCATAAATTTTTTATAAACATAAAATCATAAGAACATAGGTTATTTATTTTCTTTATATTTATAGAAATCTTCTTTTTAGGACATATTCATGATTGCTTGTACGCAAATATATGCAAAGTCAAGTATCTACGTATCTTTCGAAGGCATACGCGCATGTTGGCAGATATTCCGTAGCAACGTTGACGTCGGCAAGTTCACGATACTTCGCAGAAACTAACACGATGAGCAGAAGGAAGCCGCGTAGGAAGCGAAACGGTCGAAGGAGGCGGATGGTAAGACAGGATAAGCAGATATTAACCGAGTTTACGGTGGTGGCGGGTGGCGGGTGACGGGTGGCGGGTGGCTTTGGGGGAGGAAAGGAGGAAAAGGACACTGCGTAGCAACCAGAAGGGTTTGCTCGCGGCTTTCCTTCCGCCGGTTTCCTCCACACTCTCGTGTTGCAAGGCTAAGATGGAGAAGAGGAACGCGCGTCTTAGCCGCCGTCACCGTTTCTCGCCGTCGGAAACAGGGAACCGGGCTTCTCTTATCTCGAGTCTGCAAGACTGCCTCCGGTAATACCGTGTGCCGCTAGAAACCCTTGCGAGCGACGAGAACCCCGTGAAATATCGCTAAACGGCTTGGTACCCTTTTCCCACCCACCTCTTCCACTTCGATCTTCCACGAGCGATGATCATCCACTCCCGTCTTTTCGAACACTTTACGCCGACGACCACCCCTCCGCACGTGCACCGTAACCTTCTCTTATGAGGATGATATTCACTCTCATCGGCAAGATAATATTGTGTCAATAACAATGGATGTCACATGATTGTCAGCTATCAGTCTTAATAGAGGCTGTGTTCCAAAATTTATTGCCAGTATACTGAAAATCTATAGTTTACGTTACGTGCACTATAGATTGTCAGTACTGACAGTAAATTTTAAAACACAGCCATAACTTTCTCTCGTTCAATGATAAATATAGTACAGTACTTGCAATCAGTAAATCCATAAATATCAGTGCACAGTAAAGAAAATTATATTCTTTTATAAGAAAGATTCTACTTTCATCTTTTTAAATCTCCTTTCATCGTTTTGAAATCTAATTCGTTAATTTTTTCGCAATATAATTTTACATCATGATTCTAACAATATATTAAATAATATATTAAAATATGTTTCGCTTTGTTTCTCAACTTTTTAAAATTTTTTACTCTTGTCTTTTAGCGCTATATACCTATAGTTGTCGATTATACCTTCACGAATCTTAAGCTTTTCAGAATTTAGATTTACTGACACGGGCATCTTCGCATGGGACACGAAAATGGGTAACAAGAAAACGTCGAGGAAACGAACGAGCGCGCTTCATTATTCGCGACGCCGACACGCTTCGTTTGTCCCCGGAAGTTGTGCTTCAGGAGGGGTGACGTCGACACCAGGGCCGAGGAAGAGGAGGGTGAGATGCGAGGGAGGAAGAGGTAGAACAGAAAGGAGAGTGAGGTGTAAATGGGAAGCCGGGCCAGAGGGGTGGCTTGAATTAATACAATCACGCGGGGGTGGCTCACCACTCGCAGTCCGTGGTAAAGAGGGTGAGAAGCAACGAGAGATAACCACCCCTTTGCTTGTCATCGAAATTATACGCTGCCAACACTCGACCTCGTTTACCATGTCGACTTTCTCTTCTCCTCCTTACGCGATCCGTCTTGCTTCGTCTTTCCCTTGATAGATAATTATCAAATTTTTGGTAGTTGAAAATACTTGTAGATATATCAAGATATCAAATCATATTTGGAAATTAAAAGTCATGTAACAAACATGTTTAGCAATATCAGTGATGTTTCATTATGATAATAAATTTTTGTTTTTAATTTTTTAAGCTATTAACTAATTACCGCGACCATGTTGGAATCGTGATGTTGTAAGCAAAAAATAACACGTTGAAATTTCTTGCATGTCATTTGTAACGATTGTGAAAAATTTGGATAAAACAAAATAATGAGACCATTTTGAAACACTTATAAAAATGAAGTATCTTTACTTTCCTTAACTATCAATAAATAATGAAAGGTACATGAAATAGAGGCTTCGTTTTTTCATTTCATATGCTTTTACGTATTCTATTTTATTCTATTCTATTCTATTCTATTTTATACTAACTGTTAGAGGAGTAAGGATAACTTCTGCTTACTTTTACAAGTGTTTTAAAACAATATTATTATTTTGTTTTATCCAAATTCTCTTTTTATTTACAAATGCATTTTCTTGCTTATCACGATTCTAATATGACCGCGACGACTAGAAATTTAAAACTCCGATTTTGTAAGTTATAATTATATATATCTATAGAACAAAATTTTAAATTATAAAAAATTAAGAAAATGAAAATACAATCATTCTTGAACAAAAAGTGAAAATATTTCACTTCTTGAAAAGGAGTGATAATTTTTACTCTTTTTAGAATAAATTTTCAATTCAAAAGAATGAAGTCTCACTTTTTTTTAAGGGTGATTGCATTTTCACTCTTTTGGAATGAGATTTCACTGCAAGAAATTTAGAGTGTATTTCATTACTTGGAAAAATTATGTGACTTGGCGTATATCATCGGAGCATCGAAAATGCGCTCACCTTATGGAAACCGAGTGAGTGCGAAAAAAACATTTCATTCCCCGTGGGAGCGCACGCGGAATCGGGTTACGGGGGTTTTTAATAAAATCAGACGCCCGCCGAGGCGTATCAAATGGAAATATGCACGTTCGGCCGAGAGATTTTGCGGGCGGGGTGAGGCCTGCTCCGTTTGTAAAACGGGGGTGCGACTCGATAACGATGGAATTCATCCATCCATTCATCCATCCTGCCGCGCGGAGGTGGGTACACTACAGCGCGGAGAGAGCGACGAAAAGAAAATTTTTTTTCTTCCTTCATATCCTTCCGCTTCCATGGGCCTGTATCGTAATCAAGAAGACATGGAGCGAATTAGCAATTCGGTTTCGCGCGAGATTCTCCCCCCGGACAGTTCACGTCCGAGGAAAATTTTTCGCAAAAGTATTGATGCACCGCACCTGTCCACCCATAGATATTTAATAAATATTCTTAAGCATTTTATTAAATATCCAAAAATATGTAATTTTTAAGTATTCGCGCACTTCTTCTTAGAATTTACTCTGAAAATATGACAATCGTGGAACAACATTATATTTCGAAGAATTTTAATGTAAGTCTTTCATTCATTAATAAAACTACATTAAAGTAAGCTTGATCAATTTTACTGAAGTGCATGGTAAAAATATTTAAAGTATTGTATTGTATCACAATTATTACATTTTTAGGGTAAATTTTAAAAGAAAATTTTCTCCGTGCGATATCCTTTAATATATATTTTTAGTAACAATAAACAAGTCACACAATATAAACATAATAAATAATATCGTGATTACGTCAAGGAATCAAATCGTACGTACGCATTTTCTGAAAAAAATCGTATTTTCGCTATATTCTTAACTTCTGTTAATAAGTTTTACTAAAGGAAACATAAAAAAATATTTCTTTTAAAAGATTAGTTACACACATTCCTGTAAAACAAACATTTATATTTTATTTTTCCCGCCCTTCATCTCCAGAGATATGATCTCCTCCAAGAGAATTCTGATTCTTTATTTTGTAGAAATGTGGCTATTTTGATAAGAATTAATCATATTGCTCTGCTTCGTTTAAGTTTATCGAAAGCTTTACGAATTTGATGTTAGCATCAAAACGGATGTCTTGGTTGGATAAGAGTCAAAAAGCTTTTTCACTTCTCAAAAGTATCACCTTTCCAATTCTGCGATGGAGGACGGTAGGGTTCATCATGTGTCGAACTGTGTCATGGTGAAGCCGTGCGGAGTACATGGCGCGAAGTCGATAAACGTGACAAATGCGAGATACAACCAGGACGCGGTGTCGAAGGAAGCGTCGAAGTTGCGCCGCGAACACTTATGGGACGCCGTTCGTTTTATGGGGCTTCTTATCGGCTCGCTGCCAGACCATAAACGCATTTTCGATGTATATAAGGCGTCGCATTTACTTGCTGGTAAGTCATATTCTTTTTCCTTTCTTTTTTTCTACGGAATATCTTCAAAAAATAAATACGCGGATTACGTGCGTACGTGCGTATCGTGAGAAATACGTTCGACTGAAAAGTAACGTAAATTATAATGAAAACTTAAATTGATATATTTCATTAACCTCTTCTCAGGGACGAATTTTTAAAGTTTGGAGATAAAATTTTAGTAACACGCGATTTAAAAAAAATGACAAATATTATATCTGACTGTGGTGAATATTTATTTGCCATATTTTAAAAATTCAAAACTATTATAAAATTAGACGTACACATGTAGAATCATTTATTCAATGATTTTATCAACTATTAATATCTGAGATTAATGGTTGATAAAATTGTTGAAAAATAAATGGAATAATGCTACGATTTTATGATACACAAAATCATTAATTTGTATGTTTAATATTTATTATTGTATACAGAAAGTATTTTTACATTAAAACAAACTGTTGTAAATTATTTGTGCAATTAAATTTTTTACTTTTGAAGTAAAGAATCTTTGTGAAAAATTACACATGCGATACGTTTAATGGATTATATTATATTTATTATTTTTCAGGATTATATGTTCCTTTGACTAATGTTAGTATTAATTTGTTAACGTTAATTAAATGTAGGAGACAATATTAACGAGAGAATATTTAAAAAGCAAGATATTGCGAAATATCGAAAAATTGTTAATCAAAATAGTTTTGAATATCTATATTTGATAAATATTTAAGAATATTCCCCGTATTTTTTGCTCCGTACTTTTACTGCGTATCTAAAATCATAGAGGGATATGTAAGGGGAAACATGTAGAACAGGAAGATTGAACAATCGCGAGAAACGGGTTCTGGAGATTAGATATCCGATGTCGAAAGCTCTTTGCTTTTGGACTTTTTCTTTTCCGACTATATAGAACTCGATCTCCGAGTTTCATGAAGCTCATCAGTCGCTACCGCCGTCGCACTCCTCCGTCTCAGACCTCTCTCCTTAGACATCGTGGCTCTCTTATCAGCGACTTGCAGGTTATCACTGGCGGTCGAAGGTTATGAATTAAAAGACGAAAAAAAGGCGGGAGGAGGGATAACAACCGCCATCGTCCCGCCATCATCTCGGCTTCGAGAGTGAAGTGTGATCGCGACAAAGAAAGGAGAGAGAGAGAGAGAGAGAGAGAGAGAGAGAGAGAGAATGAGAAGGGGGGGTAGAAAGGAGGACAAAGAGGGACAAAGATAGAGAGGGAGAAAGCCGTCTGTCGTCTTGTATATCTACCCTCGTACGGTGGAAATTTCGCTACGGGGGTGATTTTCTGCGGGGGATGGCCAGCCCCGTCCCCGCTTTAAACCTGATTGGATGCAGAGTTATCTCGCGCTGCGTTACTTCCGGATGATTGGTCGCTGCGGTCGTCATGACTACCTCACCGCCGCCGCCGCCGCCACCACCGCCGCCACCGCCACCGCCGCCGCCGCCACCGCCGCCTCCATCGCCACCGCCACCGCCACCCACACGAACCACCTCTGCGCGTAACTTCCTTCCCCATACCCTCACCATTTTCTGCACCCTCACATCTTTCGTCTCGTTCCCTTTCGGCTTCACTCCTCTCGCGTTCACTCCATGTTCGCCTACACACTCGAATAACAGGTTGCGCTTATATGTTTATGTGTGTTCGTATACATGCGTGCATAACGCAATCCTTCTCTCCGCATATTTCCGCGTTCTCGCGAAGACTACCTTTGATATCTTCGTTGGCCGCTTTGGAAATTTATCTACATGGCGGAATGTTTCCGAAGTCTTAAAATCAATAGTAGCCATATCTCTTTCGAAAATTTAAATTCTTGAAAATTAAATTTATGAGATATGGACATATGGATGTTTACAATCCTTGTCCTTTTGAACATGAAGTGTTTCTTTAGACGTTGAGAGATTTATAAAGCTTAAATTATATTTAACAATCCATATTCTCTAATCATAATTATTTAAATAATTTAAATGTTCGTCGATGTTTTAAATGTTAGCGTTCAAATTATTGTACAATGATATAGATCTCTCAAGTCATATAAATGTTATACTTATTTTTAAAAATGTAGTACTTTATTATTTTACTACAAATTTACTTTTCGCAGATTTCCTTTTATAAACTTTGGCAAATAAATTCTATTCTTTAATGCGAGTGACTCATGCTATTTTTTTCCTACTGAACTGTTTACGTAAATGTAGCAGAGGAAATTTATCTCATGCTGAGATGACTAATAAAAAAACTCATAGGTAGGATGTCATGCTTTCGTATCATCTCTCTCGAAAAAAATAGAAACATGAGCGAAAGAGAGAGAGAGAGAGAGAGAGAGAGAGAGAGAGAGAGAAAGGGAGAGAAAAAGAGAGATGGGCTCTCATCCGAACTCCTCAAAAATACACATGTCGATGCGAAACGTGCGCGCGTGAAAAGTAACGCAGCGCGGAAATCGTACTCGGACCATTGAACAACAGCGTGGCTTGTAATTCGACGCACGGATTAATGGCGCGTATGCCTGCTGGATCGACGTTCTCGTTTCTCGTAGCATCGTTCCACATGCTAATAACAGTGGCGTTCACGGCGCCCGTTTGCGAATCGCTACGGCCGAAGCGGCGCTAACGACCGCTGCGTCGAAAACAAAATTGACGACGGGTATGATCCGGTGGTCTCGAACGTCCGCTCGGCGAAATTCGATGTTATGTGCGGAATAACGAGACGCTCTTATACTCGGACGATAAATCTCATTGGCACAGAACAAAACTGACTGTCACGGTCGCAAATACTCGTCATCTGTTACACTCTCTTTATCGTTCAGTTACTTGAATAGGAGAAATCTTGTGCTACGTTATTTTTTAATTTTATTAAAACGTTATTAATTAATTTTATCTTTATTTAACAGAAGGAATTATTAAGAAGGAATTAAGGAAAGGAATAATGTTAATTTGAATTTTTATTCTCTTATATGAGTATTAATATTATTAATATCATTATTGAGAGAATTTTTTATGTTATTATATTATATTATTATTGGAAATATGTTATGTAACACATATCTAATGTTTTAATAATATTATTCAATTATATCAAGATTATATTGATTACAATGAGATATGTATATATAAAGAATCGAATTGTTTAATGAAACATACACATTATTAAATTATTAAGTTCATGCTGTGTGTGTGAAATGTACAAGTGAATTCAATTTAGGTTTCTTTTTTAAGACAAAAAATTTTCAAATATTTATATAATTTATTATAAAATCTTAGTAAAATTAGAATACAAATAAAATTAAAACTTTAAATCTACAAATTTGTAAAATTCATATCTTTGGACTTTGGACTTTAGAGTTTTTAAAATTCTTGCCATTAATTTTGATCAGTTATGTTGTTTTTAAAAAAATAAATAAATAAAATTTGAATCTGTGTACAATCAATCCTGCAAAATGCAAAAAGTGCAGAAACAAATATATGTACACAGCGGATAGTATTTACTTTTATTTTTCTTTTTTCCATATCTAAAAGCACAGAGATTCTAGTTAGGACTCCACATCCACTAATTTGTAATATTCAAAACAGTTATAAAGGGTTGACATGATGACGGGTGCGTTTGCACCGACGCACATTTACTCGAATGACAGAAACTGTGGCAAAAACAAATTTTGTGGGAGGGACGTGGGTCGGTGCGACGAGCTCGATAATCGTCGCGAATCGAGCGTGGATAATGACAAGAGAGAGGATCTCGAGAACGATAAATCTCAGCGGAACGACGTGACCCATGGACAATGGGTCGCGATGGGCGTGACTACGTCGCGGGGCCCGTTTCTCGTTTCTGTCGCGCCTCGGCGATGGAGATGTCAGGCATTATGAGATTCGTCGCGGACCGCTGTCTACTTCCCGTGTTGTATTCGCAAGTCAAGCTGGCCCTAACTGCTGGACGTGTTTGTTACGATTATGCGCGCACGCTAGGCTGTGTTACCGGCACGTGTTACGTGCGGTCGCAATGACTATTTCTTCATTGATGCCGGCGGGAACTCGAGAGCGAGACGAATGCGACTCACGGTGACGAACGGGATTGATGATGACTCGAATCGAGAGAACTTGTGATCGAGTCATCATAAGGCAACAGAAAGAGAAACACCCTTTCTTATTTAGAAAACTTATATAATATTTTTCTATAACAATCATAATATAAACTATAAAGTCGTTCTTTTATTATATGAATGTATTTTTTCTTAGGCTTCAAAAATATTGAAAATATTAAAAATATTGAAAATTTTAATTTTTAATTCTATTAGTTTCAATTAATTTATTCAATCAATTTTGAAATTTTTTAATAACATTTTTTTATAATATTACGCATCAGTTCACGAAAACTTTTTTCTATTTTTAATTTTTTTTAAATTATAACAATAAAAAAACGATATTTAAAAAAAACGCAATTTTCATGTTTAAATGTTTTTAGTTTTGTAAAAGATAAAATTAAAAAAAATTCCTTCCGTGTGAATCGAAAATAACTGTAAAATTTTTAAAATGTATTTATATAATTGTTTATTTCAGATAATTATTAATGTTAAAGCTTAGTTACCATGCAAGTGCACACAAACAGCAATAATTATTTAAGACACATTATTATTTATTATTTTAATATTTTTATTATAATTTTGTCTGAATTTTACAATATTTTGAAAAATGTATTTTTTCAATAAGAGCATTTTCTATTTAATTATTATTTTAAAAAAATTTATATGATGTTGAGAAGTATTCTATTTTTTTTATTTATTACACTCCTAATAATACTTATTTGTTTTATTGATTTATTATAATTATTTAATATAATTTTAACATACTTATTTAAATAATAACTAATTAATTTTTTTAATGTTTAAAATTCTTAGAATATCGAGTTATAATTTTCTTTGTATATAAATTACCTAATGATCCTTGAAAATAACAGATGAAAGGAAGTAGATTTTCTGTCCGCAATATTCTTTTATGTGGTACTTAAGAATATTCTTGCGCGTATTTGTTACACGTGCGCATTCACCACGTAAGAAAATGTCACAGTGCTCGATTTCATTAACGTCCGTCGAGTCACGAGCTCGATTGTCGATCGGTTATAGTTAGCGATCGTGTGATATCTTATATCACCGTTACACTTATTTGCCTCGACACCTTCTTGCTTCGGCACGATTCTGTCATTTCCATGAAAAGTTACTCTCGTAAGACGATTTATCGCGTATATACATACATTGAACAAGAACATAAAGTTTACTTTATTTTTCTTATCTGTTAATTTTTATACTTGAATTTATCAAAATATAAGTGAATGATTTTTAACATCCTGTATTTAAAGTGTATTAAAATTGTAATAATTGAGGGAATGAGCGGAATAAAGACTTAATTACAAAATCTTGATTTTAATAAAAATTAAAATAACTTACTACTTTTTTATTATATACAAATGGGTACAATATCAAATGAATTACATATTTCTTTATTACATATTACAATATTTCTCTATTACGATCAATATTATATAAAAAAAGCTAATTTCCGGAAAGAGCTGACAAATTCTTATGGTATTAAATTCTCATGGCTATTAAACAAATACCATAATCATTATTTATTATCGTGCAGGAATATCTTTTATCAAAACATTCTTATCCTCTGTTATAGTACAATTTTCGAAATAAATCTTTCAATAACGTTTATGATTATCATGCAGTTTAGCAAGAAAATAAGAGTACACGAGCGAAGTGATGATTTGAGAATGAGAAATTTGTGATTGGGAGGGTGAGCCACCCAGAAGCGTAATATTACCCCGAGAATCCATGAAGCCTCCACTGCTCACGAACGAGACGGATGATGCGATGAACGGATCTCGACGAAGCGAGCCATAGGCATCCCAAGGCACAAAAAAGTTCGCCATAGAGTATTGGATGACCCGACGTCGACCGGTCATGCGCCAGACCGATCGAGATACTTTATACGAAGCTGCGATATTTTCCAAGCAGGCGACAGACGACGAACGATGGGAAATGGACCACCGTGAAGCATCGAAAGAATGAGTACACATGTACACTGTAACAGTTTGCCATGATTAAGATCAAAAGTGCATGTGAGAACGTTTATAATATTAGGTGTAGTAAAAAGGATTATTATTTTTCCATTCAATTTCATGCAAAAAAATAATGGATTTCTTTTTACTACACCTAATATTTTTTAGAAGAAAAGAATATAATTACTTAGAGATAGATGTATAAAGATAATGAAAAGATTATTTAAATTCTGAATTTTTTAAGACTCATCAACAAAAGATTATAGAAGTTAAAAAAAATAAGTTGATGCAAAAACAATCCCATACAGCATAAAAGCTTACAGTAATATTTCTGCAATATTACTGTAATGCTACTGCAATATTTCTGGAATGATCTATACTGTATGAGATAATTTAATAGCAAAATAATTTTTATGCGCGTGTTATTGTTAGATAAAAAATTAAAGAGAAGTAATAATTGAGTAACAATAAGTTATTGATATTCTTAATAGTATAAAGATTGTAATTTAATTAATATCAAGAATCGCTAGATTCTGTGAAGGAACAAATATAGGTGTATCAGCTTGATATACTTTGATACTTATAAGTTACTCGCTTAGACAAAAGCAAATGCACCTAAAACCCTTTTTTAGCATGACGTTTTATTTTTTGTACTTTCGTCTGACGCACTTTACTCACCATACGGGTGAACAGAATCAAACGCGATGCACGCAAAAGGGTCAAAATGTAAGTCCCGAAATACTCTTTTGCTTTCGTCACAGAAAACGAATGGTCGGAGCTAATTATATCGCGTGACGGCTCGAGCACTTAGTACTGTCTCTAATTACATTTCTCGTTTCTTCACTTTGAAATTGAATTACTACTGCAGAGAGCGGTTTCCTCTTCTTTTTTTTCTTTGTTGCATAAGGGCGGATGGAGCGACACGTTGGTTCATTTAAAAGCCTTCATTTCGAATTGCATACTTTTGCCACCACTCGAAAGCATGCACACCCTCGTGCTGGTTGGTTATCCCTCTCGTAGACACGACGATGTGAAGAACGCGATGTATTTACGCGCGCTTACGTCACAAATCTAAGAGACGAGAAACGAGACTTTGACGCGTCGCATCTGCGGTTACCCAAGAACACCCCGCGGTGAGATATCGTGGAAATAGAAGGAGGACTTTGCGTTAGGTACTCTTATAATCCCTTCGCACGCTGCGAAGGGTGCAAAGACACGTTTGGTAACGCGATTTCGAGTGGAGCCCGGGATTTTAAATCCGGAACTTACCTATTCAAAGACACCCCCTCAAGCCTCCCTAGCTCCCTCGTCCTTCACTCCTTCCTGATCCGCGTGTTTCACGGGGTGGTTCTTGAACCAAGCTTTTCAAATATGTTGGAAGCGATCAGCGTTAAGACTGTTCTCGTTTGCTGTGCATTCACCGTTTATTATGTAAGCTTTTAAATATATTTCGACGGTTTATAAACACGAGCTATTTCAGTGAAAAAGAAATCTATAAAAGGAATGTATGTTAACTTAGACATACTAAATTAAGCACAGTTTTGCTGTTTAATATCGCAGAACATATTATTTTGCTTGCAAATTTCTACATATACATATAAAGTGCCTCTTATGTATATCTATGATATAATGAAATTACATATGTATTTGTATGCATATTTAATCCCTATTCTATTATCTGCAAGCTGAAGGGTCATCTGTGCACAAAAAAAAAACGAATTCTCGTATCTGTAATAAGGGACGGATTAATACCCCCTTCAAAATGGGGTACTCGATTTTAATCCTCTCTTATCCTACGCTTTTTCTACTCTCTTTTTCTTTTCCTCCCTTCGTTCAATTCCCAGACCATGGTTCATCTTTTTCACTCTTTCACATCGCGACTCGGGCCTTTGTCAATGACGACACGAATCCCATAGCGGTCAAAAATCTTCATTGTGATTTCTCGCGCGACATATCCGCCCCCATGTTCCCTCTTCAGCTTTATGGGAAAACTCTCAATGTCGTTTCTTGGATTTCTTGGGAAGCGATCAAATGTTGTTTTCCTCGCTTTCAATCCATATGAGAGACAGGTGGCAGACTTTGGCTTTTTGGCTACTCGCATCGTTTCATCATAATAGACCGCGTGTCTTCTGCGTGTCATCGCGAGTTTCTTGCAAGCAATTGCACGAAATGAATAATAAGACACAATTTTTATCGCATAAATTTTTAACAGAATTAAATAGAATCTTCAATTTGTAAAAAGAGACACGTTATTTGTAGAAATTGGCTTGTCTATCAACATCTAAAAAGTGATACACATAAATAAATAAATTATACTTATACTTACACGAAAAAAATGATTTTATTAAAGAATCTAAAAATTTATAAATACGTTGATACATATTTGAAAATAATTATCGGATTATTTAAATTATTATGTAAATTACTTACAAACATCTCAAACAATACATAAATTCGATATTTAGCTGTTTTATAGTATTTAGCTGTTTAATATTTAAATTATCAATAATCACAATTTATATGTATAGTTATAGAGATTATATGAAGTAAATATAGAAATTATTGTTAAATGAATTTTTACCTGTTGCTGAACCAAATAAATGTGTCGAACAATGATATTTAAAATCGAAACTTGACATGACACTAATTTCTCCTTTATCATTCCTACAGAACTCTCAGAATTCTTCGAAAAAAGTTCCTAATATAATCGAGAAGAAGAAACAAAGGATGAACTTCTCGGCCCCAATAAGAATGCCGAGTATGCGACGTATTGAAATTTCTGTTAACTTGCCAAAGAGTGGCGCGAAATGAAACACGAACCAACTACACGGGCTAATAGTACCAAGCATCGGCATACACAGATATGTGAATGATCGATACATAGCTCGGGAAAACACGCGTTCCAGCATCCGAAGCCTTCGCATACCGGCCGTAGGGCAGGATCACGCAGAATGCTTCGTGGCATCTGGCCGAGAGTGCGAGTCAGGCATTGTGATTCGTGCATAGTTCGCATTTCGTCAGTACATTTTCGGACCTTCGCTCTCTGACCAGGAACATGATTAGTGTGCGCACACTTGACCTGGTCGACCCATTGTATGTCGGTGGGGAAAGGGGAACTGAGAAATACTATTATACCGATACTACTGTGCACGCGGAGTCCCCATTATTCGATGCTGCCGAAATACGCGCAGGGTGCGTTCCTGTTCTCCGGCTTTATTACAATATTTCTCAATAGTCCTCATACAAATATACACGTATTTTTGGCCATGCAAAATTATTGGAACCGATCATGAGATTTACGAGAATATTTTAGAGAAAAGGTCGTTATGTGTATATCTTGTATGAGAAAGAGGATTCAGTCAGACATTTCATAAAAACACACACATACGCACAAGATTTTGAACTTAAATATAAAATAGTTCAATTTGAATTATTATTTTTTTAGAAAAATAAAAGAAAATATAATCTTTTTTCTAGAAATGCATCGGATTATCCAATACTTTTTTACTGTTCAGTCGGATAGCCGGTTATCATATTAGTATCCGGTAATGTATAATCTATCCAGCTAAAATTTTATATTGAAAGTTTGCATCATTAATGTCAAATTTTATTCTTATCTTTGTAGCTGAATTTCTTGTACTATTCAACTTTTTTCTTTTTTTTCACGTTATAAAGATAAAAAAAATAATTATCCTATTTTCCTCTTACTTTTTTCGAAAGTTAACTGAATGTCCGGGGAAATATTTATTATCCGGATAATTACCCTACTGGTATTCTGATAATTTTATGATCTGATGCATCCCTGCCTTTTCTTTTTAATATATTTATAAAAATCTCTTTTTGAAAAATACTTTAAAAATTTGAAAAACTTAAAGTAACAGGACTCTTAATATTCAAAATACGACAATATAAAAGGTTAATAAAAATCAAAAGACATAAAAAAAATTCCATTATTCATATAACATGATGTATAATTACAACTAAATATAAAAAAAAGAAATTATAAAAAAAAACCGCAGAAATTAAGAGTATGAAAACATTACAGAATACAATATATGTTCGACCTTATATTTAGGTCCTCTTCACAGATGTACAAAAAGGCGCAATAAAATTAATATCAAAAGAAAAAGAAAGCGACGTTGCATAGTTTAAAAAAATTTAAATTTATTGTTAGATACTTTAGAGAGAGAGCGAGAGAGAGAGAGAGAGAGAGAGAGAGAGAGA
>Ga0157364_1000959_pt1 | contig 22877 bp, 13 predicted proteins | sample AttsexASBM2_FD_111476 | JGI IMG/M metagenome (GOLD analysis project Ga0157364, IMG submission 111476) | Fungus gardens microbial communities from leaf cutter ant in Ribeirão Preto, State of São Paulo, Brazil - Atta sexdens ASBM2 | ecosystem: Host-associated > Fungi > Mycelium > Unclassified ...
AAAAAAAAGTACTTGCGCATTCAATTTTTTTTATTTAATGAAAAGAAAGTGCTTTAAAATATCTAGAGTACAGAAATAAATAAAATATACTCTGATTGTAATATTTTTTTTCGTGTTTTGTCAAAGCCAATCTATTCTAACAAATCAAGTTCACTAAGCTTGTCCATTAAGTAATCAGAATAACGATATACATGATTCATGTTGGATAACTTGTTGCATTCGCGGATGAATAAATATGTATTGTACATTTTTTCAATTTTATCATTAATAAGTAAACTATGATGTTTGCAATTCGAATTGTGATCACAAATGCTGAAATATACATAATATATTTTATAATATATTTTGTAATGTGTATATATCTATTGTAATAATATGATATTTTTTACAAATCTACACAATACAGTTCAATGAAATTCTCTCTTGTTTTTTGAAATATTTCATATACTATGACATGAGTCTATGTTCTATAATATAACATTCTAATACTTTTATGTTTTTATAATATTCTCCCGCTTTCTCTTTTCTTTTCTCCGTTTCTATATACACAACAGTTTTAGATTATTAATTGTAATATTATATGGTAAAAAAAGAACATATTTTTTATTTTCATGTAAAACTTCTGATACAATAACATTTATATTTATTTTTTTTAAATATTTTGTTGCTTTATCTATAGTATACAATATATTTAGTAATTTAATACAGTTTTATAAAAACTATAAAATGCTATCATTTTACGAATTATGAATTAAAAATGAAATTAAAGATAAGAAATAACAGAAATAGAAATAGCATTTAATTATAGAGAAATAATTGCCAACTTTTTGCAAATCTGATTAAATCTCTTACAAAGACAGAAAACTATTTAAGAATGTATTTTTTTTTCTGATTACTTATATACATAAGTATTCTTTTAATAAATATAGAAGCATTGAAAGTTTTTATACCTTTTTGGAGCTGAGAATAAATATCGTAATGAAAATAGAATTCAAAAAGAATAAAGAAATGGATGGAAAAAAAGAAAAAAATAAAGATTTTTTTATAATTAAAAATAATTAAATTTGAATAAAAAAAAAAATTTTTTACTTACCAGTCTTCATATAAATATGGCTCTAAATGTTCGTATGTTTCTAAGAACGTAACAATCTTATAGAAGATCATTTTGAAGTAGTTTCGTCTACTTATGTAAGGGTCTACTTCTTGAATATATTTGAGCAGATCATTGTATGAATCTCTATATTGCGTCCTGTTGGCCATATGACTCATGGAAGACAAAGTCTTTAACAGGATACGTCGGATAGCTTTATATTTGTCGAGTGACAAACTTTTTGTGACGTTCCTGCTCAAGTGTATGATTGCAAATAGCAGCATTACAAAAGTGTCTCTGGGAAACATTTTATAATACATCAAAGCGATTTGCGATACATCGATGGTGATGCGCATTATGTTTTCGTATGCCATCATTTCGTCAGTCCAACCAAGGTAATACCAGAATATGAGTATCAAGTCGCACATAAATGTCGTGTATTCCTCTCCGATGCAATGCAATATCATATGACGTATAAAAGCTTCTCGATCGAGACTAAAAGATTGCACATAATTGCGCAACTCGGGATGACATCGTGGATTTACGCGTAGTTGTCGATATATAACAATATAACGTTTCTCGTATTCCTGAATTATATTTAGCGCATTCATTCCATGCCATGCTTTCGTTATATCAAGGGGCTCCACATGGAACTGATTCTAGTGAAAATTTTTGTTAGAATTTTTATACAAATTTTAGAAATATCACACTTTTTAGAAATATCTAAGTTTACAGTTTTTTTAGAATTTTATATATATGTATGTAAAATCTAAAATATTCTAAGATTTCATATTCTATAATTTTTGAAAAAATATCTTAAACAGTAATAAACAATTTACTAATATAAATATGAATACATAAGTAAGTTTAATGCCTATAATAGCCGAAGTTGGATCCAGTTTCGATTGTTATAGGTATTTAAAATAGCTTAAACTTTTTCAGATTTTATAAAATTTCATTTAAAAATTATAAAAAATGAGAAATCTTGAAAATTTTTAGAATATTTTAGAATTCACACACACACACACACACACACACACACACGCGCGCGCGCGCGCGCGCATATATGACAGTCTTAAAAAAATGTATAGTTGCTGTAAATAAATGTACAGTTTAGGTTACACTTCATAAATTTTATTGTTTTTTAGATACGTTGTAGGAGAGTGTGAGAAATTCCTCACAAAAATTAAATTAAGTGGGAGACATTGATTTAAGAGATATAATAAATTAAGATTTCATGAATTGCGAATAATTTTGGTAAATATTGAAGACAACAAATTCAGTTTTGATAACCTTAATCTTGATATATGTTATCAAGGCCTAACTTTGAGTGATCTTCACAAAATTTCAGTTGATGGTAATTTGTTAAGAAATTATGATTTATTAAAGACTGAAAGTTGATAAGAAGAAAATAAAAAATCCTTGTGGAGCCATACAATTATAGACTTTGTTTTACCCCATTACATGTAACTTTGTGTTTGCTGGATAAGGAAGTATGTAAAGTAGACCTCGCTTCCCGTAGAAAATTCTAAATTAAAGTTAATAAGCTCTGCAAGCCTTATTATAAGACTTTAATTTGTTATACCTTTTAAAACAGAGCCATCTCTCATTTAATTTTTGGATAGGAAATTACTCAGGACACTCATCTACAACATATTTAAAGAGTAGTAAAATCGGTATAAATTAAAAACTGCACATTTATCTAGATTAGATTTACTTTGTTTCTAGAAAGTATTCTATTATAAACACTTCTAGTATTCTATTATATGTGTGGCAGTTGAATGACACATAATATTTATTTTCTAACACTAGTATTATCTATTAAAGAATTTTTCCTTCAACTCAATACTTAGAAAACATGAGAAATTTTCTAAAAAATTATAAAATCCTAAATAGCGATGTGTTGGCATGTTGCTTCCTGAATATGCACTGCTAACTATGTATCAGAATTGCAACAATTGAATCACATTTGTTAAAAACTTGATATTTTTATGATAATCTTGGGTAGCAATTTACCAGCAATTTGCCGTCAATTTTACAATCATCATCATCAAGATTCGTATTATTACCGTCATATTGTCACATAATAATATATGTAGAATCACACAATGCTGTTATATTGCTAAATGTAATATTGATGCAGCTCTTGTGGTTAAATATTACTGGCAGTACATATTGGGTTGTTCGGAAAATTCGTGCCGATTTTGAAGGAAAATTGAAACGCAGAAGATTTAAATTTTTAATTTCATTCATTAAATTTAAATCTTTTGCGGCACGAACTTTCCGGACGACCCAATATGTTGCCAGCATGTTGCTACAATATCGTTCAAAATCGTTGTCGTTAAAGACCGTGTTCGTATATTACTATCAGTTGTCAATGCAATATAATATATATAACGGGAACTATAGATTTTCAGTACAGTCTACTACTAGTAGTCAATTGGCAGTAATATACGAACATGGCCAAAGAAAAATCTATGGCAAATTGCCGGCATCATAAGCAATCACAGATTTGTGCGATTTTGTTAACACGCTTTGCTGTTTGGGATAATTTAGAAATTTTGAAAATTTCTAAAATTTACATAAAAATTCTGAAGAATTATATAAAAACTTCTAAGAAAAAAACTTTACCATAATCGATATGCGTAATATATCATATTCTGTTAATTCCAATACATTTGAAATATATATACATTTCACTATGTCATCTATAAATTTTATCCATCTGGTTATTTGGAATTTTGAAAAAGTTGAGTTGAGTCTTCTTAACAATGATGCTTTTTTGATTAATACTATCATTAGCACTATAAATTTAGTTTTTTTTGTGCAGAGCATTTTTTGCACAAGACTTCGTACATGTGACAATACATCATCCATGCTGATCTCTTCAATACAATCACTTATTAAATAGGGAATATAAAGTTCATTTATTACATCATCTGCAGTCATCATCTGTGAAAAATTTAGGAATAAAATATTAAAAAAATTTTTCAATAAAATGAAATTAATAAAAAGAAACAGAATATAAAAATAGAAACAGAATATAATAATGTATGTGTTTCAATCTATGTTAACAATACTTTCGTATGAAATCTCATTTGAATAATATAGAAGAAAAACAATTTATTGTTTAACGAATACAATATTTAATTCCGCAGATTTCAATTATTCGTACATATAATTAAACTTGTATGATTATTATATAATTTAAAAATAATAGTGTATAATATATAAATAAAATTTATATACATAATTTTTTATAGAAACATCGATATGTTAAATATTTTGATATATAAAATATTATATTAAATACTGATATTTAATATATTCTTTATATTAATATTTTAATAAAAAATAAAAATATTTTAATCTAAAAAAATTTGTCTTTTAAAATAAACATTGATTCATAAGGGGCTGAAAATTATCGACATTACAGTTATAAAAATTTCTGAATTAACTGAACAGAATTAAAAATCTTTGTACAGGATTAAAGTAGGCAAAATTATAGGAGAGATGATGCAGTAGATTTTATACTAAAATGAAAAAAAAATTAAAAACTTAACTTTTCTTCGATTTTAGTATAAAGTCCGCTACATCATCTTTTATAATTTTGCATCTATTTTAAAACTCTCTTAAAGTCTTGTAAAAGAATTTTTGATTCTGTTCAGTCAAATATAATTGTTCATACAAATATTCCATAATTTTAGAAAGAAAATATAATGTATGTAAAAATGTTTTGCATGCATTTTTTAATATCGTATAACTTGTCTGATCAATTATTTTATAAAAATTATTTTCTCAATTAGTATTTAACTAGTTTGTTTTAAATTATTCCAATTCTAATGATATAAACAGAAATTAATGCGGGATTTTATATTTTAATATAAATTTTTAATATTATATAAAATTTATATATAATTATTACATGAAATATGTCTATATATGAACATATTTCCTATATAATTTTATATAATTTCATATAACTATAAAATCTTTTTTTTTCCGTGTAAAAAATAATAGTTGATAGAATTTTATCCAAACATCTGATATGATGTGATCTGATTTAATGTAATGTAAATTTTTTAATTTAAAAATTTAAACTCATAATGCTTTCATTTACAATATTATATATTACCTGATAATCCAACACTTTCGTTATAAATGTCTTGTAATTTATATGCCATTCCGTGTCTTGCTTTAAAATCATATTTTTCAGAATATATATTAACACGTTACATTGACCCTTCTTCAGACTGTAGTAGTTTCGTAAAAAATATGCAATCATATTGTGTTGGAATAAAATACTGTTAGAAGATTCAATATTATCTAGTTCATAAAATATCAATTTGCTTAATACTGCTTTTGGGTTTAACAGAATAAAGATTAAGAAAGAACGACATCTCTGAGCGATAGCATTCCTCATTGATTGTGAGTCATTGAATTTTTCAACAAGTAAATTTCGCCATATAAATGCGTCAAAGGACTTTTCATTATATAGATCTTCTAGACAATTGTCATCAAAGTGTTGCTTCATGCATTTTAATATAACGAAGTGTAAATCATGTTCTTTTAGATGATTCAATATTTTCAATACCGATACATATACTTGATACTTTTTTGCTTTAGTATGTAAATATGCGAATTTATAATAAAGATATTCAAGTATAACGTAGAAGTCATTAAATCTTAATAAATTTCTCTTTTGTTTGATAAAATCTAATGTACATAGTTCCCACTCTTCATAGCGCATAATTAATTCCTTCATACCATGTAGTTTGCCTTCGGTGATTCTATGACAGAGTTCTTGAATAGTTAAAATATATTCTTCAGATTTTCTTGAATCTATAAGTCGCTTCAGGCAAAAGTATGTTTGCTCGTTTTTTATCAAAAAATCATTCTGTTTCATAAATTCTTTAAGATCGTGACAGTCTATGATGATAGAACGATGTAGAGAGATCACAGTGATCTCATTAGCATAGACAGACTTCCAAACTCCGTATTCGAAATAATTAACGCACCTGATTTGGTTCAGAAGTACAGTGGCCAATTTATGATCTAATCTTACTATAATAGATTTTATCTCGTTGGCAGGAAATGTTTGATGATACTTCGCATAATTATTATAGTAATTGCCATATGTAAGCCTAAAAAATCTTGTTAAATTATAATTTTCTAAGTAATTTTTGATTTTGCTATACATGCACATCTTGATACAATGAAGTATGTTCTTTATTAAAATACCATGTTGTAAGTACTCCTCAATAAGTAAATTATGAGTGACATTAATGGGATTGATAATCAAATGTAACAATATTTCAAAGTACATTAATAATTTCTGAAAGCTTTTCGTCACATTTTCTGCTGATATGGTGCCTAAGTGCAACCATAAGCATTTATTATATAATTTATAGATTAGATGGAAAATAAATCGTTTAGCTCGTGTGATTGTCAGTTCGGATATGTGTTTAAATGTTATGTCCAAGATTTCTACGCATAGATCTAATGGTATGTGAATGAGCGATTCAATCAGCAAATCCTCGCATTTAGAGTGCCATATTATCTGTGTACATTATACAAATGAAATATATTAGAAACGAATAATATTATAAAGCATATATATTTTGTGTGTGTGTGTGTGTGTGTGCGCGCGCGCGCGCGCGCATGTGTGTAAGTACATTTTGCATCTCATGCGTATATATATATATATATACATGAATAAACATATATATATGTATATATACATACAGGGTGAATCTTAATCTGTAATGTTTTATCATGTAAGATAAATTATCGATTACAAAAAAAAGAGCATAAGAGATCACGCGTAAGGGAAATATTCATTTCTCATGATAAAATATTGGTAAATTGTTGGTATAAATTAAGATTCATCTTGTACAAAAAATATATAATATGCTTAACTTCTTCATTATTCGATCATATTTTTCTCTTATTGCTACAGAATTATTATATATTGTTATATTAACTACATTATTGTTATATTAATTCCTTATGTCAATATTTAAATAAAGATTGTACAGAAGGGATGAATTAATTTAAGTTAACGTTCAAGGAAAAAATTTTATTATTTGATAATTTTTTTTAACTATACGAAGTAAAATTATGAAATAAAAGAGATCTTTTTCGTTATATTATTGTTATTTTATGTGCTTTATCAATTATGAAAGAAAAAAAAACTAAAAACACAGCTAATATCATAAAATATTTCGAGTCTCTTTCTTATATTCCGATTATATTCCGATATTAAATACTAAATAAGGGAACATTTATTGGTTTACTGGCCGTAATCGTATGTATTATATTAAGAATTGACCAGTCGAGTATTCCTCTCTCATTCGACTGTAAAAAAGAAATACTCGACTGTGATGATTAATCAATTTTTATAGATTATGACGTACGGCGAATATACGATTACAGCTAGTATAAATGCTCCTTAACATCTCTTCGACATATAATTAACAAAAAGGAAAAAGTCAAAATTTTTAAAAATGTTTACTGTTCAGTACGTTTATAACGTAACCAGAAATTGTTATTTATTAATTATTAATAATGTTTATTATAAGATATGATTGTTATTGATGAATCACCTGTATGAACAGATAAGGTGATAGAGTAGGCCAGATACCGACTGCGTGGCCAAATAGCAAGTCGTGTTTAAGAAGGGACTGCGAGGTAAAATTCGTATTCAATAACAAATAATTGTAACATTTGGCGAAAGTTGACAAATAACTAGATTTCCTTTTGAGATCGCTGGAAATCTTAATATCATACATTCTGAGTCGATTTCCCAAAAAGGAAGTAATTATTCTTAATATTTCGTCAATGAAGCATGAGCTTTGCTGCAAAGCTCGAGACGAAAAAAGTTTTAATTGGCCATATTGTTGCTGTAACACTGTTAACATAACTGTCATGTCCTCTATAGTAGTCTGATCAAAAATAATTTCATCCATTTTGAACAAAAACCTGAGAAATTTAAAAAAGAGAGAGATAAAGAGACTCTTTTTTATTAATTAATCTTAAATGTAGTAAGTAGAATGTATAATAAATAATATTATATATGTACATATATGTATATACACAATAGGTACATACATAAAATATTAAATACACATATACATTTATAAATATGTATAATACTAAAGAATAAATAATATAACTAAAATAATTTTATTTTAGTTTTATTATTCATTCATTATATTAAAATAACCTATTTCTCAATATACATATATTGTTTAAAATAGAAAATACAAATGTGACAATATTAGAAGTGTAATTCTTGTTCCATTTTATAATATAGTACTTTTGTAAATTTTATTAAAATAATTATTTAAAAAATTAAAGATGAAATCTTAATTAAAATTAAAAATATAATTATATATATTTTCTCCATATTAAAACAACTTTTATATTAATATACAGTAAAAATGTTTTGGTTTAAGTAAATAGAATTGTGTTAGAATTTCTCCATACATGTCTTTTATTATCTTTTTTTTCCACATTTAGCTAGTCAACTATTAGAGAAAAGAGGAAGAAGGTAGATGCAGATATATAATACCTTTCAATCTCTGATTTTCTACAATCAAAATACAATAACATTTTTACTTTCCAAATTACAAATACATAATTTCTATATTAACTGTAAATTGTTAAGGTAATTATCAGAACAAAGAAACTAAAACATATTTTCTCTCAAGAATATTTAAATAAAGATAAATAAACTATGTAATAATGTCATTTGCATAATAACCTATAAACATAAATATAAGATTACAAAATTATAAGATTGAAAATTTTGATTCTTATCAAGACTTCTTATTTAAAGAACTTTTCTTATTCAAAATTTATCTCCATTCCAATAAAACAATCACAGATAAACATTGTTTTCTTCATATATCTTCCTCGAAATTTTTTTATCATCGAAAGATGTTTGCAAATCAATAATTGTCGAATTCTTTACGTTATTTGTCTGATTAAAATGTAGAAGTCATCATCATCGATATCGCATTCGGAGTACCGTCGATTTTTATTGCTATTTGAACGAAACTATGATACACGATACATATATACTTACAACAGCAATTAACGATTGAAATATCACAAGTGTTTCAGAATTCGTTAATTAATTAAGCTTGGATAAACTATTTGCAGCGACGATCATTGAATATTCTATAAGACTAGATATACATCAATTTTTAAAATTTTTGTTACGGACGTTCGAATTTACTCGATTCGATGATATTGATGCCAGTCTCGAGGGCAACTGTGTATAGTATTTGAAAACACGTGTGATTGACATATAACTGACTTTGAGAGCGATTTGTAATTCTATTTATACGCGTTTCAATGTAAATTAACTTTAATCTTGGTTCGATTTAGTCTTTATCTTTTTCTAATTTTTAGAACTAGAAAAAGATAAAGAATTAGAATTAAATCGAGATTAAAATTAAACTGCATTAAAAATTAAACTGATTGTTAAAAAACGGGTATTATTGATCGCGTTCAGCTGATTCAACTGTTGCAGAGCGAATTCATGAGCGTTCGTTGCTATTGGATGATCTAAAAGAATACACCAATAGCAGCGAGCGCTCACGGATCTGCTCCGCAACAATTTAATCTGCTGAATGCATCAATGTTGAATCAGTCAGCTAACGATAGCTGAATGTTGAAATATATTTTACTTCTTCTCACTCGCAATAATTTGAATGTACTTGACAGCAGTAATAAATCTTTTATTTATTCTCTGTGATAAATATTGTATGAGAACGTAATAGAAATATTAATTGAAATCGACCAATTAAACACATTAAACACATACGAGTGAAAAATGTTATTTCGGCAGTTCTCTTCGTGCCTAATAATTTTTCATGTAAATGTATATAATTTTCAATTCGAACAAATTATGCGTTGATTATTTGTAGATCTTGAATCATAGTGCTAAAAAAAAAGTTCGAATAGTAAGGAGATCTGGAATAAGAAATCCGAGTTGAAGTAATATTTATCGTAATCAATTATTCACACAGTTTTTAAGATGCTTGATAGCATCAAATTATTTGCAGCAATAATATTAAATTACATATCAATTTAATTTGTGATATTACTGCTTCAGCTTCGGTTTAGAATTATGTTTCAAAATTAACCAATTAATTAATTGATCTACAGTTTGCTTGAACTAAAAATTGTTTAAATTCACAAGAAATATTATTAAACATTACCTTGATTAAATATGGCATTTTTTAATCATGTGTGGAAATAGATATAATTTCTAGATTTTGTTAAATTTTATCACTCGTATATATCTCCTGATGATATATGAAGTTACATAATTGTGAATAGAAACATAAATGTATTTTGCATTATATATGTAACATATAACGTATAGATTATAATTGTACATTATATAAGTGTATTTTGTGTCTTACATTCTTATATTTGTTATTATGATATATATGTACGTATCATTCTTTTTTTCTTTTCTGAAGTATTGCATAATATAAAAAGTATAGAATAAAAAGTATGAAATAGTGCAATGAAAAAAGGATCTAAAATTAATAAATAGAGGAACTACATATATGTTTTTTGAAAGTTCGAGATATTGATTTATTTAAAAAATGTAGAATTACTGTCTATTACTGAAATCGCAACATGAGAGATATGCGATGTTACAGACTTTATTTTATAAACTAAAATTTATTGTACCGTATAGTGTACTTATGTATAATTATATATAATTGTACAAATTGTTTATCTATATGTACATTTTTTTAATGTTCGATCAATTACGCGAATAATTATGCGAACGATAAATAATATAATTTTTTCTGGGTGATCGAAATCGTATTATTTAATATTATATGTATATCTAAATAATATTATATGTATTATATGTATATCTAAATAAGCAATAACAATCACAAGACATTATTTATTTCGATATCAATTATAACTTTAGATTATCTTAATGATAAGGAAAAACACGAGCTAATGAGAATGCAATATGGTACAAGTAATGAGATGTAGTGTGCAAAAAATAATGTAAAAAGTTACTATTGCTTTAATACAAGAGCAAGATAACACCAAACTTGACTCTCTTCAGAATTATTCTCAATCAAACAATTATTTTAACGTATTCCTCCTTAATCCAAAAAGAAAATTACTCACAAGTTGCCGAATCTGAAATGGTATCTTTATAATAAATAAATATATTGGATGATCTAATAATATAACGCTCTAGAAAGATTTTTTGTTAAATTATAAGAATGATTTACTCCTTACATTAATTATTAATTATCTTCTTTATGATATTATTGTGATGTGAAGATTTTCTTTTACATTTAATATTTAGAAGGAACTCAATCTATTTCTTTTCATGAAGCCTAATTTTCATAATTTTTTAGAACAAAAGTGTTAAAATTAAAATTATTTTTAATAAAAAATCATTTTTAGTTATTATTTTTAATTTACATCATAATATCCCCGTTATAAAAATATGAAATTTTTATTTAAAAATTAATTAGAGAATTAATATATAATTCGGTTTTTTTACACAATGATAAAATTTAAACATATAATTAAGAAAAAAAGTTTGAGGAAACTAATGTTTGTCTATCATGTTTAAAATAAAATTTTTTTGTATTTTGTTTCTATTCTCTTGTATGTATATTTTATTAATCGCAATCATCAGTTTAATAATATTGTACATGTCATATATATATATATATATATATATATATATATACATATATATTTTTTACAAATATACGTACATATTTGTTAAGTATGCAAGGTGAAAGTCAAATTTGCATCTCTGCGGTAGTGGAAAATCATCAATCGAATATTGACTATAATGTATTGTATTTAATTTACGTAATTGAACAATTTTTCATTACTTCTTCTTATTTTACACATCTGTCATTCTTCAAAAAATGTAAAATTATTACTAATATATACAATAATATATACAATAAACAATTATTAATATACAATTATTAATACAGTGTATCTATAAAATTTACTCCTACATTTTGGAAAAATTTAAAATTTATGAAAAGCCGCGATTTATGTGTTTTGATCATTTCGAAGAGCTGCATTATACAAGTAACTCTTCAAAATGATCAAACATGTATTTCGCGGTTTTTTTATTAATTTTAAATTGTACCGAAATATAAAAAGAGATAGGAACAGACTTTAAAGATACCTATTATTTAAGATAAATAAAACTAATGTAACAGTAAAAGAGCAATGAAAAGTATTACAATTGTAATATCCAAATGTCAGTTTTCAGGAGAATTATTTACACAATAATGTTCTTCTTGTTGATAAATTATATATTTTTAAACAATACAAAAATGTCGAATAAATATAAAACACTGAATAGATACAAAATTATATGCATTGATATTATAACATTTGTTGCAAATATCTTTAGAAAAATTGTAAATAAAGATGCTCAATGTTATTACATTGCACAAATACAGTTATAATACTATTCATTGAATTGGAGAGAAAAATTCTTCCGAATATCTTCTTCATTTCTTATACAGCACTAGATTCGTACTATTACTTTGATACTATTTCGATATTTTAGAATAAGTATACATACTCTAATTAAATTTAATTAGAAAAACAATTACAGAGAGATCGCGAAATCGGTCAAATGATTTACATGAATTTGCCACTCGACTTTAAGAAAAAGATTTTTTTACCTATTAAATTAAACTAGATTCGTATTCGTTTGTATCACTTTCCTTTTCGTTAATATTTTAAGGAGTTCAAAAATATAAAGAGTTGAAAAAAAATGCTAACACCCCACTTTGAAATATTTTAAATCCACAAAAGTCATTTTATCGAAATTAAAATATTTTCAAAAATGACAAAGTTAATTCTCATCCCATTTTTTTAAACTTCAGTATACTTACTTCTTTAAGGGTATAAATGAAACCGATTGTGGTACAATCGGATACAAACGATTATAAAACAGTATCCGCTTGCGGATTTAAAATATCTCAACATGACATTTTTTTCAACTCTTTATATTTTTAAATCCCTCCTTAAAGTATAAACAATGGTACAAACCTAGCTTAATTTAAGACATATTAAAAAAATGTTTTTTCTTAAAATCTACAATAGTATCAGGTTCATATAGGTGATCGAATGTTTTGAAAAGGACTCCACATGATTTATATAAAAAAAATTGTTTTAGTTAATTTGCTTGAATCTGATGAGACATGTTATATTATTATTCTTGCATCTCCGCATGATTTATATAAAAAAATTGTTTTAGTTAATTTGCTTGAATCAGATGCGACATGTTATATTATAATTCTTGCATCCCTGATCAGAAATCTAAATGGACCATACACTTGCATGTTTAATTTCTAAGAAAAAATCATTTGAAAATCTCTTTTATGAGACCCGTTCATACGTTTGCTTACATGAGTTTATACTTGTGTGCTCGAGTATATATATATATATATGTGTGTATATATATATATATATATATATATATATATATATATATATATAAAATATATATACATCAAATTTGTGTAGATAAAAGTAGAACGAAACTTTCTAAAAAGAGAATTTCTGTGTATTATTACATAGAAAAAATTTATTTTTATATTCTTATCTACTTTGTTATTAAAAAAATTTTTAATAAAATTTTTAAGGAATTTTAAAAAACGAGCAATAACACATTTTGCGAATAACTAATTAAAAATATAAAATAATCAATATAGAAAAATGACAATTGATATTATTAATGATCAAAAAGAAGTATTTGTGCAACATTCAATGCATATCTATTCTTTCTTGATTTCGTGCAAAAATAGAAAATATCGTTATGAACAAAATGTTTTATAAAATGTATCAATAATACAGAAAAAAAATACTAAGGTACGTATTCCGATATTAGGACATTGTTAAAAAATAATAAAATTCTATTCTGTCCTGGAAGAGACATGCAAATACTTTTTCCATGCTTTAACAAACATAATCATATAACAAAAGAATAACTAACCTACTCTTCCAGGCATAAATTCTGCAGTAATCGTTCGGAATATTGAACATTTGTATTACAGTGTAATTTGATGCATTCGCTTACGAATATATACGCATTGTACTTTGCTGTAATTTCTTTTTTAATTAATAAAGTGTGATATTTACAGTAGAAATTTTCATTACAAATACTGAAAGAAAACATACATAGATATGTATATTAGTATGCAATCATATACAGGGTTTCCATATAAGTGGCGATTCCTTTTTTTTTGTAAACAGAGATTAGACCTAATAAATATAATATGATTGATATATTAATGATATGTGGTCATCTGATGATAACATGTTATTATCTGATTAATATGTAAGAGTCAGAAGTTAATCACATCGCAAGATTAAATCTAAGTATACTCACAATAATGTTTAATTATAAATTATGTTTAATTTGATATTATATTTATTAGATCTCTGTTAGTTTTTTAAAAAAGGATGATCACTTATATGCGAGGACTCTGTATATTTATATATAGAGTTCTACTCTATAAAAATTTTTTTATCAAAATTATATCTTTTTAAGTTTATAACATTCTAATATGTTATATTTCTATAATATTTTTATAATATTTTTATGATAAATAAAAATATAGAAATATTAAAAAATTTTTGTTTCTCTCCTTCTACCGATAATATTTTATAGATTTTTATACTATAGATAATTATATATTTAAGTTATATATATAATTAATATAGTACATACTATACAATAATTGATTTCATTATAATATTAAAAATATTTTTAATTTCTTTTTAAACTTAGGAACTTTTTAAACTTTATCATATTTTTATAAATGATATAATAACGTTTTGCATAATATAATTCTTTCAACGTTTCAATAAAATTTTATTAAAGTTGGATGTTTCTTTTGGCAAATTATACATTAAAAACATAAAAATGATGTCATTTGATGTAACAAATAATTACAGTTTTTTGCGAACTCAAACACAAAAATTATAGAGAATTACTTAGAAACGTATTACTTTAATGTCTAAGTATACTTTTGATAATACAAAAATATTAAAATGTTACTATATCAATCTTTTTAATTAAAGAAGAACAATGATGTGAAAATGAATTCAAATAAAATAAAAGAATACAAAAAAAAAAGGAAAAAAAATTCTTGTAATTAACAATTAAGTTCGAAAGAAAAGAAAATATACGTACCATTTTTTGTGTACAAGAGGCATTGTCTCAAATTCATATTCAAAAATGCTATACATCCATTTGTGAATCTCATTAAAATATATTTCTGCTTCCAAATGTGGGTCTATATTTTGAATACGCTTAAGCCAAAGATCGTACATTTTTCCATAGTACGTTTCACTGACAACAGTATTTATAGAAGACAGAGTCCTCAGCAGGTTACAGCAAATCGTTTTGTGTTTGTCGCTTGTCATGTTTTTTATAACATTTTTAGAAAACTTTACGATTGCGTATAGCAGCATTATAAAAGTGTGCTTGGGAAATGTGTCTAAATACATCAAAGCGATTTGCGATACATCGGCAGTGATACGTATTATGTTTTCATATGCCATCATCTGGTCGATCCAACCAAATTCATTCCAGAATATGAATGTCAATTCATTTGCAAATATTATGTACTCCTTCTCGTAGCAATGCAACATTATGTGACGTATAAAAGCCTCTCGATTAAGCTTGAAAGATTGCACAAAACTGCGTAATTTAGGATGGCATTGTGGATCTGTGCGTAGTCGTCGATGCACAAAGAAGCAACGTCTCTCGTATTCCTTTATTATATTCATTGCACTCATCCTAGGTCGCGTTTTTTTGATATCGAGTGGTTCTATATAATAACTATTTAACCCTTGTATTGCCTTGTAATCTATATTTGGTAGTGGATTCGATGAGTATAATAGATCAGCGATTATTTTATTTACAAGTTTTGTCCCAAGTTTGTATAATGCGAATTTTGAAAAAATTGCATTAAATTTCCTTAGCAGTGATGTCTTCTTAATTAATATTATTATTAAGTATGTGAAATTAGTTCTATATGTATAGAGTTTTCTTGTCACGATGTTTTGTATATGTAATAATATAATATGTATGTTGATCTCTTCAAAATAGTTACTTTTCAGATAAGGGATATAAAGTTCGTGTATTACATCATCTACAGTCACCATCTGTGAAAAATTTAGGAATAAAATATTAAAAAGAAATTTTAATAAAATGATAATTCGTAAAAAAGAATGCAAATTACTATTATACCATATATGTTTTAATCAGAATCTAACAGTACAATTGATCAAAATTATATTCAAATAATATACTTAAGAAAAATGATACATTCTTGTTTACTAAATGTATACATACATAAAATGTTAAATTAAATATCTGTTTTAATATTAAAAGATTTGTGTCTTAAAAATAATAAATATGAATAAATAAAGTTACAGAAAAAATTCCTCGTGTAACTTTCCGTAATTTTATAAGAGAAAAATATAACAAAAATATACAAAAATATTTTAGATTTTTTTTAATATCATATAATATTTTGTTTAATTAATTCTTTCAAAAAAATTTATTTTCTTTAAAAATATTTAAATAATCTGTTTGGTCTTCCTTTATAATAACATAAATAATTAAAAATATTGTAGATTTATATATGAATATTATTACGATTGAAATATAATTTAAAAAACAACATTGTATATCACCTGATTATTCAATAATTTATTTATAAATGCCCTGAAATTTATATGCCATGCCGTGTGTTGCTGAAAAACTATATTTTTCAGCATGTACATCAACACGTTTGATTGATCTTTTTTTATGTTGTAATAGTCATAAATAAAAAATGTAAACATGTAATTTTGGGATAAAGTGCTATTGGATGCTTCAACATTCATTTCATACAAAATTAACTTGCTTAATACATCTTTTGGATTTAATAGAATAAAAATCAAAAGGGCACGGCATCTCTGAGAAATAGTACTCATCCTTGATCGCGAATTATTGAATTCTTCAACAAATAAATTTTGTCGTAAGAATGTGTCAAAGGACTTTTCATTATACAAATATTCTAGGCAATTGTCGTCAAAATGTCGCTTCATGTATTGTAATACGATGATATGTAAATCATCTTCTTTTAGATGCATCAATATTTTCAGTACCGATATGTATACCCGGTATTTTTCTGTTTTAGTATGCAAATATGGGAATTTATAATAGAGATATTCGAGTATAACATAAAAATCATTAACATCCAAAAATTTTACTCTCTGTCTGATAAAATCTAATGTATACAGATCCCACTCTTTATAACGTTTAATCAATTCCTTTATACCATGCAGCTTGCCCTTGGCGATATCATAACAAAGTTCTTGAAGAGTTAAAATAGATTCCTCAGATTTCATTAACCCTATAAGTTGCTTCAGGCAAAGAAATAATTGTTCATTTTTCATCAAAATATTATTCTGTTTCATAAATTCTCTAAGATAGTGACATTCCATAATGATAGCACGATGTAGTGAGATCATAGTGTTCTCATCATCAATGATATTTTTCCAAATTGTATACTCGAAAAAATCAACATGCTTGATTTGGTTCAAGAGTAGAGTGATCAATTTCTGATCTAATGTTATTATAATGGATTTTACCTCGTTTGAAGAAAGTACGTGGTAATAATTCGTATGTTCATTGAAATTGCCGTATGTGAGTCTGAACAGCATTGCTTGATCATAATTTTCCAAATAATTTTTAATTTTGCTACTTGTGCACTTTTTGATACACTGAAGTATATTCTTCACTAAAATACCGTGTTGTACGTGTTTGTTTTCAATAGATAAATTATGAGAATTGATAAAATTAGGGACAAGCAAATTTAATAATATTTCAAAATACGTTATTAATTGGTGAACGCATTTCATCATATTTTCTATTGATATAGTACCTAAATGCAACCATAGGCATTTATAGTATATTTTGTAGATTAGAAGGAGAATAAGGCGTCTGGCTCGTAAAAGTGTCAATTCATTTATATGTTCAATCGTTATTTGTAAGATTTCTATGCATAAATCCAATGGTATGTGCACGAGCGATTCAATCAGCAAATCCTCACACTGCGAGTACCATAGTATCTGTAGATATTATATAATTAAACTATGTTAAAAATAGATAATATGAAATATTTATTTAACACCTAGAGAAAAGTTATATTTAAATTAAAGAAATCGTTTTTTTGAAAAAAATTGAAGTGAAAATAATACCTTTGAGAAAAATAAAAATTAAAAAAAAATGACATTCAAATCAAAGAAATTTTTTTAAATCATATAGCAATGCACAAATTTCTTTGATTTAAACTTTTTTTTAGTCAAAGAAACTTTTCTCTAAGTGAAGAATATAACTTCACTGTATACGCGCGTGCCGCGTATGTATACACTAATCATTATACATATATGCGCATACATTTTATATGTATATAAAATAATTAAATGATATTATACTTTTTCATTAGTTGGTAATATTTTTCTCTTAACGCTATAGAAACAAAATAAGCTTTTTTATTGTGGAAAAGTCCTTTGATACGTCAATCTTTTGCATCGATATTTAATATAAATAAAAATTATTCAAGAAAAACAGAAACACATTATTATTATCTCTAAAAGTATGAATTTAATTGGTAAAATGAAAGAAATCTCTTTTTCGTTATTTTATTATTGTTTTATTATTGTGATATATATAAAAAAGGCAAGAAAATTAATATAATATTTCGAGTATTCTCTTACTCTTACACTGTGTATAATAATATATGATTGATAAATCACCTGTATGAAGAGACAAGGTGATAGATTAGGCCATATACCGACTACGTGGCCAAATCTTATGTCTTTTTTGAGAAGATATTGTGAAAAAAAATTCGTATTCAATAATAAATACTTGTAACATGTTATAAATATTGGCAAAAAGTTATATTTTGTGTTGAAATCATTGTCTGCAATAAATATTTTAATATTATACATCCCTAGTCGATCCTTTAGATGGTGCATAATCATTTTTGATACTTTAGTGGAACGCATGCTTTCATTCGTAGCTCGACACGAGAGAAATTTCAATTGGCCCTGTTGTTGTAGCGATGATAAGAGAACTCTTATGTCCTCAATAGTCTGCAGATTAAGATTGAAAGTTTGATCCATCTTGATCAAAAATCTGAGAAAATAATTTAAAAATCAAGATCTTAAATGTAATAAAGTATATAAATAATTTATATATAACAGTATTACATATGTGTATATATATATATATGTGTGTGTGTGTGTGTGTGTGTGTGTGTGTGTGTGTGTGTGTGTGTGTGCGTGCATACACACACACACGCGCGCGCGCGCGCTTTATATATATATTATGTATATATACATATGTACATAAAATACATGAAGATGTAAATGTAATAATATTAATGTAATTCTTATTCTTTTACTAAATTGATTCTTTTGTAAATTTCATTAAAGTAATTATTTTAAAAAATTAAAAGATAATATTAAAGAACAAAAAGTTAGTTGATATAAATTAAAATTAAAAATATAATTATACATATAATTTGTTTTTTATTTGGAGAAATTAGAATAAACAAGTTTTTTATATTAATATACAGTAGTGTGTAAAAGTATTCGATTTTGTAAATCAAATTGTACTGAGATGTAGAGTACTGTTTCTCTCAACAGGTTTTTTTACATCTTTTCTTTCTAGGATAGTCAATTAATAGAGAAGAGAGGAAGAACCTAGATATACCTTTCAATCTCTGATTTTCTACATCAAAATATAATATTTTTGCTTTCTATTATAAATATATAATTTTTATAATTATAAATTTTATTATAATTATAAATTCTTAATGTAGATCAGCGCAATTATCTACATAACAATTATTATTAATTAAATTATTATTACTATTGCTAGAAAAGACAAGCTAAAATTTTTTATCTTTCGCTAAAGAATATTTAAATAGTGATAAATAGATAATATAATAAGCGTTTACATAATATATATAATGATTTATAAATTCTATCTTAATTGCTCTTATATGCCCTGAAGCCTCTTTTCGTTGAGGCTTAATACAAATTTAGAACATTTCATTATATTTCTGTTATATTATATGATTTCCATTATAAAGCACAAAAATTTCAGCTTTCTCTCTCTCTCTCTCTCTCTCTCTCTCTCTCTCACCAAAATTTCTTATTCAAATTTAAAATTTTTTCTTTCTTATTCAATATTTATCTTTATCATCATAAATAATTTTCCATATACCTTTTTTACAATTTCTTATCATCAAAAATCTTATAAACTAATAATTATCGAATTCCTTACATCTAGTTAAAATTAAAACCAGAAGTCCGATCTTCATTGCCATCGATTGGAATATCGTTGATTTTATTGTTGTTTGAACGAAGCTATGATACACGACTAGCACACGGTATAGCAGCGATCAATGATTGGAATATCACGAGTAGTCGTCACAATTCGTGTTGCTAATTAATCTTGGATAAATTGTTTGCAGCGACTGTTGAACATTTTAAGACAAGATACACACCAATTTTTAAAATTTTTAGACGTTCGAATTTCGAGTCGATGATATCGATGTCAGTCTTGAGTTCGCCTGTGTCAAATATTTTGAAAACACGTGCGGTCGACATGCAGTTGACTTTGAGAGCGATTTGTAATTTCATTTAATGTTGAATCACAGTCAGATAATAATAAACTAAAACGTTAAAATATACATTTCATTCCTTCCTTCTTATAATAGTTCGACTGTATTAGACAGTTCATCAAATTTTTATCTACTCTCTCTTTGTGCAAAATATAAGGACGAAATAGATGTAATTTTTAAATTTTATTAAATTTTATCATACACACATATACATACACACATATATTTATATATACTGGGTGTTCAGTAAAGATCGTACTTCAACACTTAAGGATTGATTCCCAAATTATTTTGAGACGAAAATTCTTTTGAAACAATCAACATCAAAACAAGGCTAAATTAGTTTTTGAATTATAAACATTCAAAATTACCGAATTATATCGTATAAAGTTCAGTTTAGTATTTAGTAAGTACGCTTAGATACAGTTGGATTTTCCGCATTACATCTAAAAGCGCGAACTTTAAGCAGTATAATTTTAAATGCTTATATTTAAAAATCATTATATCTCCTCGACATTTTGATATTTTGGAAACGTAAAATTACTATTTATACTACTATATATACTATTAAAGTTACAATGTGAGATTCCAAATGAATGAGGTGTTACAGACTTTATTTTATAAACTAATTTATTATTTCGCAGTGTATTTATGTATAACTTTACATTGTATAATTTTAATTGTTCATTTACGTATATACGATGTCCCTAAATCACTGAGAAAATTTCTTTTTAAGAGTTTTAAGACTATTTGGAATATTCTAAGATGGAAATTCTATTACGAAAATGTCGAGATTATAATAATTTTTAAATTAATAACAATTAAAATTCTTCAGAACTGATACTTCGCGTGCTCAGGTATTTCGTGTGTCATGAAAAATAGTAAAGACATCACAAAAGATCTTAATATCAAGATTATCATATAATTATGTAATGATATGATATTTTTACTTAAAAATTGTTCCTGCTTTTACAGAATTGTTTAAAATATTTGTACATTACATATGCATAATTAATATTGGAATATATCATAAAATATCAATTCAATAGCATGATACTCTATACGATATGCGCCAAAATGTGATTCGAAAACTTTAATCACTACTAATTTAAAAATTATTGTATCTCTATATTTTCGCCTTAGAATATTTCAAAAAATTCATTCTTAAAAAGAAATCCGATAGCTTAGTTATATATATAATTTTTTTTAAATATCCGATCAATTTACACGAATAATTGTACTAACGGTAAATAATATAATTGAAGGAATGGACGGAATAAAGGCACAATTCTACTTAGGCCCTTTTTCTGGCAAGTTTTTTCATAATATTGATCGTAATAGAGAAGTATTGTAACATATAACTTCTTAAAGACACTACATAAATTCATTTGATATTGTACATTTGAGTATAATAAAAAAATAGCAAGTTATTTTAATTTTTATTAATATCAAGATTTTGTAATTAGACCTTTATTCCGCCTATTCCTTCATTTTTTTTCTTGCGTGATCAAAATCGTATTAAATTACATCATATTCGAATAAGTTGTAAAAATCATTATACATTATTCAGTATGATTCTTTAATACATTATTCATTCATCTCTTTATGATATGCTTTCAGTTATTAACATGGAACGTTTCTTTTAGATTTAATGTTTCGAAAAGACTCATATATCTATTTCTTTTCATCAAATTTTCATAACATAAGCATTAACTTAAGTTATTTACAAGAAATCATTTTTAGTTACTTTTTTTAATTTGCAATATAATATTCCCGTTATAAAAATATAAAATTTTTATGAGGGAAATTAATTAGGGAATTAATTAGGGAATTAATTTATATAATGATAGAACTGAAACATGTAATTGAGAAGAAAGATGAAGATAATGTTTGCCTATACACATTTTAAATAAAATTCTGTCATATTTTGTTTTTAATCTTTTATATATATATTCTATTAATCTCAATCAGTTCAATAATATATATCACATATATACATACATATATATATATATATATATATATATATATATATATATATATATATATAT
>Ga0157364_1000960_pt1 | contig 22874 bp, 17 predicted proteins | sample AttsexASBM2_FD_111476 | JGI IMG/M metagenome (GOLD analysis project Ga0157364, IMG submission 111476) | Fungus gardens microbial communities from leaf cutter ant in Ribeirão Preto, State of São Paulo, Brazil - Atta sexdens ASBM2 | ecosystem: Host-associated > Fungi > Mycelium > Unclassified ...
ATATAGAGTATTTGGAAAATAATGGTAAATTTTTGGCATAAGGACAGAATGGACTAAACTGGGAAAAAGTCCTCTATTTTGCAATTTGCGCAACAAGATATTAATTGTTAAAAATTGCCGAAAGTTGGTCTCCAATAATTTTTTACTCAATTTTACAGAAAAATTGCAAGAGATAAAAATTGTTAATTTTTTTTTCATAGAACTCTACGAATTTTTTCAAAATTTTTTAATACTATACCGTTTTCTCAAGTGGGGGAAAGACGATGGCGGAAGAGAGGAAGGGGAAGTGGAGGAAGAGGAGGAAGAGAGGAGAGAAGGGAAAGGGCGGAGGGGAAGGAAGGGGAGGAGGAGGAAGAGGAGGAGAAAGTAAGAAATTTTACATTTTGTTTTTAATATCGACTATAAAATATTTAATATTTTAATAATTTTTTTATTCACATTATCATATAATACCGTGACGCATTTTGGAATGGGTGCGGCGGCGACGGTGGCGGCAAAAAAAATGCGGAACGCATAGCAGATCATCACACGTATCATGTTTATGTAATCCATCGGCCGGGATCTTATGTTTACATAAATAGTGATAACCGGGGGTTCTATGTTTATGGTATATAAACAAATATGGGAATATGAGAAAAACAATATGATTGCAGAAAGTGCAATTATCGTGAGAAAGTAATTATATAAGAATTTTCTATAAATTTGAATAATTCTCTCAGAGCGAATAATTTCTTTTCTATGTGATTCTACATTCCAAATACTAAATATAAACTCTACATAAATCAAATTGGAGGCAACCTGGTCCAAAGAATAGTGTTCCTGTTTAGTGGAATCCCTATTTCTCAACTTAAACTTTAATTCTCTAGGTTTACTGCAATACGGAAGAATACAGGCGCGAAGATCATCGCTTTTGAAACATAAATCGGATTTATGCAAACGCGGGTCTTTGTCTACAACTTGTTTCCGAGCTGGTGACGGACGTCTAAGTGAGCAACCTGCTCTTACGTCCCTGCACGTCGTTTTTCTAAGATTGCACAACAGGATAGCCACGGAATTATCAGCCTTGAATTCTCATTGGAGCGATGAGAAACTTTTTCAAGAAGCACGAAGAATCGTTGGCGCAGTAGTCCAACATATAACTTATCGAGAATTTCTGCCGATCATTCTTGGTAAGACAACGTTCAATTCAGTAGTTACTGTCACTTGAAGATAATATTATCGATAGTATCATAAAGACTAAAAATTGATAAAGCGTTCTAAAATAAAAGCACTAGTAAAGTTTTCCAGGCCCTCAGGTGATGAAAATTTTTGATTTGGAAGTTCATAACAAAGATTACTACAAAGGATATGATCCGACAGTAAATCCCACTATTGCAAATTCATTTTCTACAGCGGCTTATCGATTCGGACACTCATTGATCCAGCGAAGTTTTATTAGATTTGATAGCGATCACAGACCCATTTTTAATAGTAAGTAAAGTAATATAGATATTGAATATTATTATTAAATGTAAATATTTCAAATATTAATCCATATATTATTATTGTTTCATATTATAGGAATAAAAAAAGAACGTTATTTTAAAAGTACTTTAAAAGTTTCAGGCGGTATATAATTCTTGATTTCAGAAAAAAAATAGTCGTTTCTATTTGTAATTTCATAATGTGATATAAAAAACATAAAGGCTAAAAATATACACTTATATATATGAAGTACATATTAGAATGCAAGGCATACGAAATAATGAATAAAATTTCATTTTGAAATCTAACACAAAATTACAGATCATCTAAGTCTTAGATCTAAATCTTAGACTTGTTAGATTCTAACAAATAAGATATCCAAATACAGCAGGGCTTAAAGCAGGGCTCGGCAAGATTTGCACTTCTCAGCCGATTTTCGACTCGGCTCCGCCTCCCGCTATTCCCCTCGCGCCCTGCACGCAGTCCAAATGCCACTCAGCGCTTAGGAGTGTATAAGCTACATATATAGATATGAAGTGCACTCGCCTTGGGCGCTCATGCTATAAACTTCATTCTATCTTTTTTTTTCACTCACATTATGTAATTAAGACAGAATGAAGTAACGTACGCGAATACATCCAATGAATTTTCAATAGTTTTTCACGTCACTCTTGAGTACTATTATTGACACGTTTTTTTTAAGTGGTATCCCCAGCAGGCCTAGTTCATTGATAAAAATGATGAATTGTATGACTAAGTAATTAAACACAAACGAAGTGAAATAAAAAATACTTATTCTGATTTTTGGAATCTTTTATTGGCGAGACCAGAAATGTCGATTCGCATACAGCGAGCCGTAAGAGGCAAAAATTGCTCAAGAAAGAACGTCTCTCATTTCCTATAAGTTTCATTTTCAAAAAGGATGTCTCACATAAATATGTAGATCCAAACATGGAATGAATTCGAAGTCCAAAATCACGAAGCTTGGGATATGATGATTCTTTCAACTTTTGTAAAAATCGGTACCAGTTCCATTAACCGTTTTTAGTGAAATATCGTTCTGCAAATCACATAATTTATCTTGCAAGTCAATATGTCCTTCAATTGGCGTTGCATGAAGATTCTCGAAAAGAATTAATTCAGTTTTGAATTTCTCGAAGCAAGTAAACCGTGTATCGAATTCTATAAGAGAATCTAGAAAATGAATATATTCTTTGAAATTGCAGTTATTGTCATGTTCTTCGAGAGGAATTTGGCAAGAAGGAAAAAGTGAATAATATTATCATTTAAGTGAGATTTGAATAACTGCAATTTTCTTCGGAAAGAATCATAATTAATTGGGAAATATTTTGATCCATCCTTTGCAGCTTTAAATTAAGAAGTCTAAGTTGATTACTTATATTAGTAATAAAAGCGAATTCAATAAGAAAACTGACATCTTTCAAAAGAGATATTCATGAATTTTAAGTTGTTCATTTCTTTCAGGAAAAGGAGAACAGCTTTTCTTATTGCAAGAAAAAAATCTATTTTACAGCTACATTTTGCAGTATTAAATCAACGAATTGGACAATCAAGTGGGACATCTGTGTAAACAGCTTTATGTTCAACAAGAAATAATTTCAATTTTCGATGGGTAAGGAACTTATGTCCACTTTTAATTTCATTATTTTAGTGACAGTTTCCATAGCCGTTTTACAACTTTACCGATTAATGCTTTTCTGATATATTGTGCAATGACTAATGGGGATATATTAAAATTTCGCTATTTTAATTAATTGATCGGCGAATCCTTTCTTTAAATCTGTCATAGCTCTCGCACTATCAATCGTAATTGAAGAACATTTATCAAAATCTATGTCAAATTTTTTGAGACTTTCTTCAACTGCCAAAAGATATCGAGGCTTGTCATTATGTCACGTAATACGACAAAAATAAAAGTTCCTCGAGACATGAATAATCATCTTATACAATTCAAATAAAAATACTAAGTTGACTTGTATGTGGAATATCAGTGCTTTCGTCAAAGCACAAAGAAAAATATTTACACGATTTTAGAAGATTTTGTAATTCATCTCTTATGGAATCATTGATGTCAGCAATTCTCTGTCTCTTGATGTTACAGTTTTTGCACTAAGATAAATTCATTGCTTGTTCCAAAGTTAAGGAATTGCCAAAAGCTTTTACTGCTTTAATAATACAATTTTTAACAAATACTTCTGAGCCGAATGGCGTAGAATTTTATGCTATAAGCAAAGAAACGACATAAAAGGCTTGCAGAGATTTTCGAAAAGAAGATGGAAAAAAGGTGTTGAACTTTCTTTATAAATTAATTTTAACTCTTCTATAACATTCAATTTTTCTGAATTTGAGTAATTTAAATAATTTATATGCAAGTTTTTGATAAATCTTGGGAATTTAATTATTTTTTAGTTACATTTCAGATCGGATGATTTGTTTATTTTGCGGCTTTCAACCATCAGTAGTTAAAAAATATGTGTTAGAGAAGCAATTCAAAACTCGTCATTTGGTAAATTATTTAAATTATTCAAATTCAGAAAAATTGAATAATATAGAAGAGATAAAAAAGTTAGTTTATGAAGAAAGTTCAATACCTTCTTCTTCTCGAAAATCCCTAACCTCGTTTATTTGCTTATAGTAAAATTCTACGCCATTCACCGAAGGCGTTTTTGTTAAAAATTATATTATAGAAGCAATAAAAATTTTTGGCAATTCCTTAACTTTGGAGCAAGCAATGAACATTTGTCGTACAAGAATTGTAACCTCAAGAGAGAGGGAATTGCTTATATCAATGATTTCATAAGGAATTATAAAATCTTTTAAAATCGTATAAATATTTTTCTTTATACTTTGACGAAAGCACTGATATCGACACACGAGTCAACTTAGTATTTTTACTCGAATGGTGCAAGAAGATTGTTCAGTTGTCGAGAAACTTTTAGATTTCGTCATATTGCGTGACACAACGATGCCTCGATATTTTTTTGATAGTAGATAGAAGAAACCTTCTGAAAATTTGACATAGATTTTGATAAATGTTCTTCAATTACGACTGATGATACGAGAGATATGACAGGATTAAAGAAAGGATTTGCCGATCAATTAAAGTAGTGAAATTTAAATATATCCCCATTAGTCACTGCACAATACATCAGGAAGCATTAGCCAGTAAAGTTGTAAAATTTTCAACATCTATGGAAAATATACTAAAATAATTAATGAAATTAAAGGTGGATATAAATTTCTTACCTATTCAAAATTGAAATTATTTCTTGCTGAACATAAAGCTGTTTACAGATGTCCCACTTCATTTTCCAGTTCGTTGGTTTAGTACTGCAAAATGTAGCTGCAAAATAGAAGTTTTTTTTGCAATAAGATAAGACATTCTCCTTTTCCTATAAGAAATGAACAACTCAAAATTTCACAAATATATATATCTCTTGTAAAAGATATCACTTTTCTTACTTACTCGCATTTATTACTGATATAAGTAATCAACTTAGACTTCTTAATTTAAAGCTGCAAAGGATGGACCAAAATATTTCCCAATTAGTCACGATTCTTTCCGAAGAAAATTGCAGTTATTCAAATCTCACTTAAATAATAATATTTTTCACTTTTTCCTTCTTGCCAAATTCCTCTCGAAGAACATGACAATAACTGCAATTTCAAAGAATATATTCATTTTTTATATTCTCTTATAGAATTCGATATACGGTTTACTTGCTTCGAGAAACTCAAAACTGAATTAATTCTTTTCGAGAATCCTCTTGCAACGCCAATTGAAGGACATATTGACTTGCAAAATGAATTATGTGATTTGCAGAAGGATATTTCACTAAAAAACGGTTAAAAAACTGGTGCCGATTTTTACAAAATGTTGAAAGAATTATCATACCCCAAGCTTTGTGATTTCGAACTTCGAATTCATTCCATGTTCGGATCTACATATTTATGTGAAACATCCTTTTTGAAAATGAAACTTATAGAAAATGAGAGACATTCTTTCTTAAGCGATGAATCTCGTCTTATACAGCTCGCTATGTATGATATGCGAGTCGACGTTTCTGATATCACCAATAAAAGATTCCGAAAATCAGAATAAGTATTTTTCATTTCACTTCGTTTGTTTAATTACTTGGTCGTACAATTCATCATTTTTATGAATGGACTAAGCCTACTGGATACCACTTAAAAAGACGCTTCAACAGTAGTATCTCAAGAGTGAAAACTATTGAAAATTCATTAGATATATTCGCTTTGAGTGCTTACATGTTGCTTCATTCTGTCTTAATTATATAATGAATGAAAGAAAAGATAGAATGAAGTTTATAGCGTTAATGCCCAAAGCAAATGTACCTCATATCTATTTGTAACTTATATGCTCCTAAGCGCCGAACGGCATTTGGACTGCGCACGGAGCGAGAGATGACGGGAATAGCAGGAGACGGAGCCGAGTCGAAAATCGATCGAGAAGTGCAAATCTTGCCGAGCCTTGACTTAAAGTCTTGTTGCTGGTCTAAAATTAATAATTTAACACTTCTAAATATAAATTTTAAAGATAAAAACAAACAGAAATTTGATGAACATAATTTTTCGAAATACATGCATCGCGTTACTGCGTTGCAATGTATTTGCTGTATAGTTTAATATATGGTTACATACTTAAAGATAAAGGGATATGATTACTTTTGTCAAGGTTTGTTGATTTTTCCTAATTTCTGTGATTTTTAAAAGTAATAAATTTAAAAAATTCGTTTTTAAATTCATTGAAGTCTCGCTTATAATCTATAAAAGTTAGAAACTATTAAATAAATTAAAATTTTTTGAAATTTACATTTTTTAAGAAAGTGTTAATTTTGCCATTTTGTTTCTATATGTGGGTAAGGTGATTTTCAATGGTGAGTAAGATGATGAAAAATCAATTTAAGTTAAAAATATACTTTTTATAATTTAAAAAAAATATAAATAAAATAAAATATTTATATAATTCAAATATTTATATAATTCAAATATTTATATAATTTAACAGAAGTAAAATAAAATGCTGAAATAATTAAAATTAATATATTAAAGGACAAGAGCTACGAGCTAAAAACATGGAATTTAAAAATTCAGTATATATAGTCAATAAAGATAAATTTAATTTAACAAATCAAACGATCCTTATCGAGTCATTTTCAATGTTACTGCTCAAAACGTTAAATCCAGTACATAATCAAAGTCGTGATCATAATCATAATTATTGTTTTAATAATCTAATAGTTGTTCTATACAAATTAATCTTGTTCTTATGCAGATAGTGTAGTTTGAGATACTTTTTTGTTTTTTTTTATTCTTTTTTTTTACTCTTGTTCTTAGATAGATAGAACGTAAACAGCAAAGTTAATGTGAAGTTAATATACGATTACAGTGATGTGGAAATTGACCAATATCATAAAACATTTCGGTATTGTAATTATTATTAATAATAATTAAACTGAAATTTGTGTCAGAAATACTTGTTAGATTGCATAGTTCTTATATCTTTGTAAACGATGCCCTAATAAGCATTTCTAACAAATTACAGTTGAAATGAAATTGACCAATTCAAATATTGCTATGTGTGATTGTACATTATTAACTTCACATTAATTTTATCAATTACGTCCTATTTCCAAGAACAAGAATAATCAGGAAGAAAATTAAAAAAGCTTTTCAAACAGCTTCACGATCTGCATAACAGCGACACTAATTTTTACAACACTTAAACTATTAGAAAAATAAATCAAATAAATATACTATTAGAACAATTATGCAATTTTGATTATGTAGCGGATTTAACGATTTGAGCATAAATTAATTCCTAAAGACTCCTTAATGATCCTTAATGAAAATGGTTGGATATAACAGCGCAAATAGAGCACGATAATTCATGTTCAAACTAATACAGTTATCAAAACAACTTTATTAATAATTAATTCGCTTACATGTTTCGGCTTTTGTGTTATCCTCAGAGACAATATGATGTTATAATTACAAAAAAATTTTTTTACCAACTAATTCATTTCAGTGAGCCACCTCCACCTATTAACGGAAAATATAATATAAAAATGTTTTTGACTAATTGATAGAATTTAAATGTTTGCGATATGGTGAATTTTTGTTTTAGTGAGTTACCTTCTATTATTATTTTACAATAAATCGTTTTTGCTCCCAACAAATTTATCTTTTAATAATTTTAATACATTTATATTATTACAGTTCGTTTTTACATTATATTTTCCGTTAAATAGGTGGAGGTAGCTCACTGAAATGAATTAGTTTGTAAAAAAAATTTTTTATAATTACAATATCATATTCTTTGTCTCTGTCTTTGAGGGTGGCTCAAAAGTGAGCCGTAAACATGTAAGGATTAATTATTATTAAAGGCATTTTGTTAATTGTATTGGTTTGCACAAGAATTACTTGACTCCTATTGCCCTGTTGTATCCAACCATTTTGTACGCAGTTACATTGAAAATGATCCTCGATGAGGATCAAGTGTTTGTTTTGTTAAATTAAATAGTCATTACTGACTATTACATATACATATTGAACTTATACATATTGACTTATACATATTGAACATTTAAAACTCTGTTTTGGATCTTTCGTGAAGCAATATATCGAAAATATATAGACTAAGGATAACATTCATAAATTTTATTATTCCGAATATTTCAAACAATAAAAATTGTAATTACGTTATAATGTTTTTAGTATGAAATATATTGTAATAAAGGATCAATATAAATATTATATAACGTTCGTGTATTTCAATAAAAATTATCTTATCTTTAATGTTTTAATTTATATACTTTATGAAAATAAAATTATTGAAGCATTAACAATATGTTTATATGATTATGTTAATGTTATATTTATGTATACTGTACTTACAATCACGTAATTAATTTATTAATAGAATATAGCTTTTTACTACTATGTATAGTCGAAAATAAAATAAGATTTAAATTGACTTTTAATCTAAAATGATTATTAATAAAAATGTCAGAATATAGAAATTAATGTCATTGTCATAATATTTTGCTAAGAATGCTCATTCTTGTATTTTGTTCTTACATGTAAAATTTTAAGTTGATTTATGATATCATCTTCAAGAAAATAATTACAATAAACGATATTCCGTAATACGTGTTTCAATATGACAAACAGTGCATACATTTTCTAATATAATGTTTATAATAATAAGAATGAAATGAAAATATATTAATATAAAAAATATATTAATATAAACTAGAATGTCTAACACATAAACCACAAAATTAACAAGTTTACCGAAAAATTGAAGAAAAAATTGATCTCTAATATTTGAATTTTGAGAAAATGTCATTTCTGTTGTTATTTATTTCTTTGGAAACTTGTCAATATGGCACAACTAATGAAACGCGCGCGCAGTATGAATAAGTAGAAAACAATCGAATAATCTTAGGCTGCGTTCGGAAATATTATCTGAGTGCCTCCTGAGTGTATCATTTAATTCTTGTTTGACATTGAGTGAACAACAAGCATAAAACGATACATGGAGGCATTCGGCGTTTCTGAACGCAGCCTTATAGACAGATTAAAAGTGCTTTAATTAAAAAGAATGTTAAAAATATGATAATATAAGTAGAAATAATAATTAGATTTAATACTGAATTATGTATATCAATCTTGGATTTTTTCCAAATTTTTATTAATAAATAAAATTTGATTAAAAATACATATATTGTTTTTGTTAAAGAAATAATTGTTTTGTTTAAACATAAATATTTTAAATATTTAAAAAATTTTTACGTTCAATTTTTATTGAAATACACGAACATTATATAACATTATATGTATATTGATTCTTTATTACAATACGAGTATATTTTATACTGATAATAAAAACATAATGTAATTACAATTTTCATTATTTGAAATATTCGGAATAATAAAATTTATAAATATTATCCTTAGTCTCTTTCTATATTTTCGATATATTGCTTCACAAAAGATCCAATATCGTTAATAATTTAAGGATGTTTAGTAACGGTTTTCCATTTATGTTTTCTTTCAACACATTCAAATTTCATTTACACCACCTATACAAAAAGCTTCTTTTAAATTTTCAAATATAATTCCTTGTTTTGCCGTTTTTCCTCTCATTGTCTTTGTTACAATTTCTTTCAATATTAAACTTCCTAGATTTCTTATTTTTCTAAATAATTGTATTTACTTATCTATAAAGATGCCAATTATAAGTGGCAAATATGAGGCTGGATATAGTTACACTAACTTTTTCAGTTACAAGATTAATTTTTTTCAAAGTGCTCAGCTTATAATTTGTTGATATCTGTTACAATTTTTCTTAATATCTGTAAGGAATCAACAAAGCTATAAATCCTTGGATAAAAGTCATTTTCCATCTTGAAAGACAAATAACTTTTAACTTTGCTTTGCATTAAAATTAATATTATGTTTTACTAACAAACAATGACTATCGGGAAATGTAAAAATTTTTCAAGTGCACAGATGCAACACAAGCATTATTTTTTATTAGATTTCCATTAAATAAATATAATCCATGAATTGTTTTTGCATTTGTTGGTATTTCATTACGAAGTAGAATATAGCAATAAAAAGTCTTTTCTTCACAGTTTGCTTCAATTTGTGTAAAAAATCTCGGCATTTGTAAATTCTAAGGTTTCAATGTCAAAATATATAACGGCTATATCGGCGAGAGGAGGTTTATTTTCTTAACGAATTTTTACTACATACTTCCACCGTATGAAACACTAATTCACTTTCATAATTGATACTTTCTATTTTCTCTCTACTTTTAGCTTTCCTTTTCTGTTCTTATCTTAATATTAATCTTCTTGTATTATACTCTTTGCTTTTATATTTTTCTATTCTCCATTCATTCCAGTAAGTTCTTCTTTTATAATAATCTTTATTGGCGGAAGTAGGATTTAATTATAGGCGTTTCTGTACATCTTTTGTTCATTCCATTCCATTCTTCAATATTCTTGTTACACACTTCTGAAGCAACTCTAACTAATTCCATAAAATCTAATTCCATAAAATCGATTTGTTGCATGAACATGAATTATGTTATTTACGCTTTCGTTAATTTAGCATGATCCACATGGAGCAATTTTTAAAGCATTATTTTGATATACTTTAAAAAAATATTTATCAAATTGATAAACAAACTTTGGTTCTAAAGAAGGTTGTTTATGTGTAGAAGGATTCTTATTTGCACCATATACCACACTGATCACATGTTTATTGAAAATATGTGCTGATAGATTTTGAAAAAAAAGGACTTCTAGATTCCCTTTATTTTGATAGATAACATACACAAAACATTTCTTTATATATTTTATTGTCTGATATGAATTTTTAGTTAATTCTGCATGTTTTTGTAGGTAAGCAATAATAACGCTCTGCTGAAACATTTTACATGATTTTTGTCTGACCGTTTCACAACATCGTGAGAGCTTACTTATTTCAAAGCAGCAATACAAATCTTCGTCATCTATAAAAATTCGTCATCTATAAAAATACCTATTTTCACATTTGTTTCTTCCATGGGAATACTTTTTCGTGTAATGGTAGCTGCAACATCAGTTTTCATCGCTTTGGAACTACCATGAAAATTAAGACGACAGTCATGATAAAATTTATCGTGATCCAAACTACACATTTTGCATTTCTTATTTTGAATAGTAAAGTATAATCTATAATCTTTTCAGACAAGTGTCAAATCCAGAAAAAGAATCAGTTTCTGCCATTGCCATGCTTTGGCCACACATGTCGTACAATAATATTAAATGATGCGTGCAGACTGATTTTTTCGTGAATATTAAATACTTGATTTTCTATAGCAATGCTTGGCATTAGGTGTATATTTCGGGCCGATTTCGGCGCGCGACCCTCACTTCCGCTCGAGATTCAGCGGCCGAGTCGCCGGGCGCCCGTGACGTTCTAGCTCAGAAGCATCGCTGTAACTTAAACATGCAAAGGTCATTCCTTATGTTATTAAAGAATATTTTTCTTGCAAAATAATTTTTATTTTCTTAAAAAAATCGAATACTAAATTTTCTAAAACATTTTGTCATAATAATTCTTGCCTACCAGAAACCATTCAATAATTGTTATAAATTTATATCGAGAAGTTTCTATCTATAATAAACTTGCGAAGATTGAAGTCAGGAAATACGTGAATCTGAAAAATCCGTGTTTTCCATACGAAGTCTTACAAAAAGTCTCAAGTAACAAGGATTCTACTATATTGCAATAAAAATTGTTTTCTTCTATAAGCGAATATAATTTTATCACTTTAAATTCTTGACTAATGATTAATTGTTAACATTTTCTTTAACGTTAAATTACATTATAAAGACGGTGTTACATAATACGCGGCAATAGCGATAGCTTAAAATGAAGTAAAATTGAAAAAAATGAGCAAATTTACTTGGTATTGACCAATGAAATTATAAATATTCTAAATATTATTGGGTTGTCCCGAAAGTTCGTGCCGACTAACCTATATAATTTAATAAATGTATACTAAAATTTAAATTTTCTGCATTTAAATTTTATTCAACATCGGCACGAACTTTCCGAACAACCCAATATATATAATATAAATATAATATATAATATAAAAGTGAATTTGCTCACTTTTGTAATTTTCACCTCATTTCAAATTACACAATCGATCTCCAGATTTCAATCTGTCAAAAAAAAATATATTTCGATCTAGTTTCTGCTAGGTTGAAATCTTATTCCTTATTACTAATGCTATTCTCTCATATTGTGTCTGAAGCTTTAGTCATACCACAGGTATTCATCAGGACAGTCGAATCTTATATGTAAGACTGATACGTTTGCTACGGAAAAAGATTTCCCTGAGGCAAATATGCTTTTATAAAACGTAATACATTAATACCATCATCGACTCACATTGAACGTTGTTCAGTGCAGAAGGACTCATTTTTGATTACTTGCAAGGAAATATGTCCAACAAAAATTTAAAAATGGCTTTGTTACTTAAATTTAATAAGTGTATGTAAACAAAATATTCAAACAGTATATATAAACAGTTTATATAAACAGTATATAAATAAAACATATAAAATATAAAGTATCTTCTTTGAAAGTATCTTCTTTGAAATGAAGTACATACTTTTATTTCCGTTATTTGTAAGACTGAAACCTTGGAATCATGAAATAAAAAAATAAAAAAAAACAAATTTGATTTACAACTTTTCAATTACCTTTTTAATTAACTTAACTTTTAATTTAATTAATTTCATTATAAATTAACTCGTTATAAATTAACTATCTTAACTAACAAGGAAAGGGACCCAACTGTCCCCTTCCGATCTTAATGAGTTTTTAGTATGTTATTTTCCAGACATAAATAAATGACACGTATTTTTTTTTACTGTGCCCATGCATGGGATGAAACATCCTTTAAAAGAAAATCGGTTTTTCTCTTTCGAAACGAATATTGTCGAAACTGTAAGAGATAAAAAAAAATGTTTGAAATAAAAGTTACAAAAGTATTTTACAATACAAAAGAAAAAAATTTTTTTTATTTGTTTATCTTCAGCATTTGACTTTTTTAAAAAAATTTTGATTTCATTTATAATAAAAAGAAAGATTATTTTAGAGACAAATTCAATCATGTGTAATAAAATTATTTTCCAAAGTACCATTTTTGAAAAATAATTAAAAACACGCTCGCCATATATATGCGCCATCCTTACTCTTTCACGTAGCACGTTCGCGATGTTGTGTATTTTCATATAAACAAGAAGCAACGATGTAAATATATTTTTGGAACTCTGTGAATGTCTAGTTATAGAAATTTTTATCACGTGGTTAGACTTACATAACATCTGGATGATAACATAATGTCAAGATCGAAAGTTGTATATTATGTAATTGTAAGACGAAAAATGCAGAATGTACGTCGTACTTATATGAATTACATTCATAGTTTGACGTACAATTGAATTAGTATCTTGTAAAATCGTATTTCTTCTTTCTGTTGTGTTACTTGAATTTAAAACCAATAAGAGAAATTAAATCGTAAAAGAATTATAGGCGAAAACCGAATGTAAGAAAGGAGTAGGAAAATATTGGAAGTGGGGTTTGTATATAATGAGCAGCAATATAAAATGCTATACTACGTGAATGTCATAGTCAGTTCAGACATCGTCAGAAATCGTATTCGAAATAATAGTGTATCAGTTACTACGATTTTGTAAGTATATTGAAAAAATTTAATCTTTAAAATTCATATTTTCCGTATAATTGTATTTTTAGCTTGTAAACATAATAATATTATATGAAATTCTTATTTCTCGTATTTTTGTTACAATATTGAACAGAAATGTTGTTATTATTTTTATGGGAAAACTCTTAACAGTTATTATACATTACATATGTTTATACATCACATCATTGAGTTTCTCACAGAGAAATATTAGGTGTAGTAAAAAGAAATCCATTATTTTTCCATTCAATTTCATGTAAAAATAATGGATTTCTTTTTACTACACCTAATATTTAAAAATGTACGATAAATATCATATAATATGTGCTTGTCACTTTAAGACTAATTGTAAATTAAAATTAATCTTTAATACAAGAAGTAATACCATATAAATACACAATAAAGCGTTATTATTATTGTGATACAGTTACAATTTTTATTTTAAAAACGTTTACAATTTATTATTTATAATTTTTGAGGGGCAAAATACGGTTGAATCCGAAAAACATGAAGATGCTATTATATATTGCTGCTACTTTTCAAAATTTGCCTGAAAGTCCCATTACGAATACTGAGAGAGAAATAAAAGAGAAATGAAAGAGAAAATAGAAAATGTGCTACAAGAAATGTACGAGGTTCAATTTGAAATGGAATAGGAAGAATCCCTTGATTTTGAAGATTCTTTTGATATTCTGAAAGCAGAATTAGTTAAAGAAGAAGAGTTGAATAAACAAGAAGAAGAGGACTATGAAATAGAAGAAAAATCGTATGATGATAAAGAAATGATATGTGAAAATGATGAGATATCAATCGAATATAAAAGGAGCCGTAGAATTTCGGAAACATGATGTTATGAAGTCAAAATCGCTTAACACATTAAAACATAAATTTCGGAAAATAACATCACTACGCCAATTACAAAGATGGAAAGAACAGTTGTGGAAGTAGAGTGGATAAGCTAAAGAAAATTTTATCATACATAATTGCAAAAATTCCAAGAAGGTCTGAAAAAAGGAGTAATTATTCATGGCATCGATATTATTCAATGGGCCCTCAAAGCAAGAAAATATAAACGTTACAGGATTTACAACTTCACCTCAATGGGTAAGAAAATTTAAAAGACTACACAGAATTCCCCAAAAAATCACAAAATTTATGACAGAAACTATTCAATCAAAAGAGCAGAAACAGAAAGTAAGAGATTTGTCGAGAATGTGAAATATTAATATAGGTCGTTATGGATTTGAAAATATATACAATTCTGATCAAAGCGGATTCCAATTAAAATTACATGCTGGTCGTTCATTAGCAATTGAAGGCACAAAAAGATAGAATGTGCGATTTCGGCAACTACACATAGCTATACCAACAATTTCAAACAATAAACAATAGATATATGATATATAGATTATCTCCTCTTTTTATACTTCTAAAAGAACCGACTTGAACATTCAGTCCGAGAGTAGAAGAAACAATGTTTAGACAAAATAATATTTACGTTTTAGCTTTCAAATTTAATAAATTAACATCGCATTTAAAAATCATTTAAAAATTTGATTAAGGGAAGTTTTTTTCCAAACATTGGTCCTAAGTCGACTAATTTACTTTATTCATATTACCTTATTATATAATATATAATTATATTATTACAATCGTAACATGATTTCTGAAAACTAATAACGAAGGCTTTGATATAATAAAAAATAATATTATATTGTTTCTATAAAGGTGATTTATGTTTCTGAAGAGGCTCGAAAATGAGCCAAAACATGTAAGTGCGTTATTGTAACAAAAAATTTTGTGTTATATCTGTGTATTATTTGCGCAACGACTACCGCGTTTGACTCCTATTGCACTATCACCTCCAAATTTCTTTTAAAAGACTAATTAATTAAAAAAAATACATATAAATACATATGTATTTATATATTATATTATAAAGAAGCATTATAAATGAATTTTTACATATGCTATTTTATTACATCCTTTATTTATTATCTTAACAATAAAAATTTTATATTTTTATGTCCTACTTGTTTCTTTCTAAAAATGATCCACGTCCTTGCTCAATAATTCGTCAAAGTTAATTGTGTTAATCTGCTCTCCTTCTTTGCAATATCCGATCAAATAATTCTCATAGTTCATCTCTGCTACTTGGTTGATTTCTATCACTTCAAAATTTGTATTTTCTCCCATGTATGGTACGCGCTACAGCAACCAGTCGTTCCTTCTTCATAGAAGAGGGAATTATGCGCACAAAAGATAAAATGAAGTAATAAAAAATTTTGTCATAAACCAAAAGATAAAAAGAAGGCCTATACGAGTCAACGTAATTAATAATGTCTCAATTATTTTGTAATAAATATGCACATTAAATAATAAACATTAATGTTATCTATTTAAATCGAGTCGTTCGAAATGTATAGGATAAAATTTTTATATGTATTAACTTATACAGATCTGGAAATAATCGCCAAATATTTCAATAGGCAGGTAGAACGGACTAAACTGAGTCGAAAAGTCCTCTACCATTTTGTAAATTTCCCCAATAATTTATGAGATATTAATCCTTAAAGATAGCTGAATACGTGCGCTCGCCCGGTCTACTACTGCGAAGTATTAGGTGTAGTAAAAAGAAATCCATTATTTTTGAAATTGAATGGAAAAATAATGGATTTCTTTTTACTACATCTAATATATATGCCTACCGATCGCTTGGCGCGCGGGCCTTGGGAGTTGGGGATTGGCTGATAAGCGTCCCACGCGGCGCACACCGCAGCAAGCTTCCATAACTCGGATGGTGCGCTTGCCAAGCTATCCCTACTCCCCACGGCCCGCGCGCCAAGCAATCAGTAAGCGCATTTCGCAGTAGTATTCGGCTATCTTTAAGGATTAATATCTCGTTAACTATTGAAACTTACAAAATAGTAAAAGACTTTTTAACTCAGTTTAGTCCGCTCTACCTGCCCATGAAATATTTGGCGATTATTTCCAGACACTCTATATAGTATTCAATTACATAACAACTGTGTTAGTTCATAATGATTCCCTACATTTTGTTTTAAGATTTTTGAAGCCTTATTTAATGTTATTTGATGCAATTATAAATATTATTAATAATAAATAATGACTTTTAGCTGGTTAGATTTGTCATAAGCAGTACAAGAAATGTTCATGTCGCCTAATTATTAATAGATACTGCAAATGCAGTATTCCACTAACGTTCTACTAATAAATCAATTCCCTCAAAGCGATAACATTTTATTTATATCATTGTATGACAAACGATGCTTACTTCGATATAGGCAATATATTAGATATAGTCATTGCGTGAGTGCAAAAGTATTCATACAAGGATATTTTATATAAAATGAATCTTATTTGTAGAAAATAAACATTAATTAGCAATTTTATTATGCAATGAATTTATTATATTCTGACATAAACAAACAAGCTTTGCATGTAGATTTTAGACGCTAAATTTCTCGAATGTACGAATACTTTTTGTACTGACTGTATGCCTACATATATGTGTATTAACTTTATGAAATGTGAATATGTGATATATTCATTATTTACTATGTGCGTAATATATCATCTATTTTTTCCTTAATTTATCATTTTATATAGGGTCTTTCAATAGGGACGCTCGAAATTTGTTAGATCATAGTAGTCATGTTGTTAAAGTGACATCTGTCAAATTTGTTGTGAATTGTTTAGTAGTGTATGGCAAATCACCAAAAGGTCATAGTATTGAGCAATATATGCAAATCATAAAATTTTATTATCAAAATCAGTGCTCCGTTCGAGAAACGCATTACGTAATTTTTATCCTCGCCACAACCATCCTGCCGAGTCGACTATTCGACGTGGCTAAATTCGAGTCAACCGATTCGATAAATAATCAGACAACACCAGTATGTCACCAAAACGCAAGGTCTGCTGAAAACATCGCTGCTGTGCATGAGAGTGTACGGGAAAACTCGAGGCGGTCAATTTTTTGTCGTTCACAAGAACTTGGCCTTTCTGCGACTTCGCAAGAACTTGGCGAATTTTGTGTCGGGACTTGGGTCTGCACCCCTATAAAATTCAACTGATCCAGAAACTTAAGGTAAACGACCATAGACAACGCCGTGTGTTCGCTGATTGGGTTCTGGAGCAGTTGGAAGTTAACCCAAATTTCGCCAAACAAATCATCTTTAGCAATGAGGCCCATTTTTGGATGAATGGATATGTGAACAAGCAAAATTGTCGAATTTGGAACGATACCAATCTACGCGAGATACACCAGCTCCAAATGCATCCCGAGAAAGTCACTGTTTGGTGCGGATTTTGATCTGGCGGAATCATTGGTCCATACTTCTTCCAAAACGAAGCGGGCGATGTCATAAGCGTCAATGGCGAGCGTTACAAATCGATAGTAAGCAACTTCTTGTAGTCTAAAATGGATGATATGGATACCGATAACATGTGGTTCCAACAGGATGGCGCTACGTGCCCCACACATTCCACGATGGACATTCTGCACGAGCGATTTGAGGGCATGGTTATCTCACGTGACGGCGACGTGAACTGACCGAGATCGTGCGATTTAATGCCTTTAGACTTCTTCCTTTGAGGCTATCTTAAATACCCCTCGCAGGTCTATACGAATAAACCGCAAACAATTGATGTTCTCAAAGTCAACATAACAAATCCAGTAAATTCAGTCAGATTTATGCGAGAAAGTCATTGGACCGCCCGAATACGTGTCACCAAGCGAAGCCGCGGCGGACATTTGAGCGATGTTATATTCCATACTTAATAAAATATTCTTTCAGGTAAAAAAAATTTGAGTGGATATCTCACACAATTTGTTTTATTTACATTTAAAAATCGAGCGTCCTTATTGAAAAACCCTTTATATAACAGATAAGAGACAAATGCATATGATGCATATAATGCGCGAATGGAATGCACTCACATCATCGATTATTTACGTCAATTTCAATTTTCTTTGATTCACCTCCTTTACTTTAAATAAAAAAATACGATTTTACAAGATATTAATTCAATTTGTATATCAAACAAATTTAATTCATATAAGTGCGATGTACACTCTGCATTTTTCGTCTTACATAATACACGACTTTCGATCTTGACACAATGGTATGTCACCCAGATGTTACGTAAGTGCTGTCTAGTCATGCGTGATAAAAATTTCTATAACTAGACGTCCGCAGAGTTCCAAAAATATATATGTTTACGTTGCTTTCTGTTTATGAAAATATGCAATATCGCGAACGTGCTGCATGAAGGAATACGGATAGCGCGCGTATAGAAGCGTTTTTAATTAATTTTCAAAAATGGTATTTTGGAAAATAACTTTATCACACATGGTTGAATTCGTCTTAAAATAATCTTTCTTTTTATTATAAAAAAAATCAAATTTTTTTTTAAAAAAGGTCAAATAGTGGGAAATAATAAATAAAAAAAAAATAAATTTTTCTTCATTTGTATTACAAAATACTCTTGAAATGCAACTTTTATCTCAAACATTTTTTTTTATTTTTTACAGTTTCGATGATATCTGCTTTTAAAGAAAAAAACCGATTTTCTTCTAAAGGATGTGTTACCCTTTAAAAGCGTATGGTATATATAAAAAAATACATATCTCTTATTTTTGTTTGAAGAATAACATATTAAAAGTTCATTAAGATCGGAGAAAGATAGTTTGATCCCTTTCCTTGTAAGTTAAATTTTCAAGGTTGTTAACTTAACTTACAAGGAAACACAATCAAGTGAATCTCTTCGATTTAAATAAGCTTTAGTATGTTGGATAAAAATAGGAGATATGTATTTTTTTATATGTGATTCGTCGCACGTTAAGGGGATGAAATTCTTTAAAAAAAATTGGTTGTTTCTTTCAGATTAAAAATTTGAAATCGAAACTATGAGAGATAGAGAAAAATGAGAGATAGAGAAAAATTTTAAATAAAAATTGAATTTGCAAGCGTACTTCATAACTATAATAGAAACATTTATTTATTTATTTGTTTATTGTATACCCTCACCCCATCCATAATTTAAAAAAAATTTTTAAATTTTTATAACAAAAATTAAAAAGCATTTTATGCTGAAAACAACGACCTAAATAAAAGTCATGTCTTGCAAATGAATTTTTGGAATATGAACGAGAAACGTTTCTATATATACGTGTTCCATATATATCCGTCTTATACCGACATTGGCTGCATAAGATAGCGATGAATGAATACAGTATATATCAATATCGCATTAGATATTATAAGAGTTTTACAATAATAACGTTATAATAATAATAATAATAATAATAATAATAATAATAATAATAATAATAATAATAACAGTGACTTTGTTAAATTTCCGAAACCAATCAAATATTTTTATTATGTACAACAATATATACACAAATGTACCTCGGACAATTAAAATGAAAGCATGAATAAAGAAATTATTATTTTCGTTCATTTCATTTTTATTGTGCAGCAGTTAATTGCAGTATCCATCGTGTTCAATGTTAATGTGAATAATTTGTTGACGAATCATTGTGTCTTATGAAGTCTTTCCGCCTTAATCAAGGTGGAAAATAAATATGCTGACGCATAGTTTGCGTATGTTGTTGATATAAGTGTAAACATAAATGTAAAAGGCGCAGATCGTCGCAGCAAATTCGCAGTTTCGTATTTGATTTTGATTAATAAATACTATCAGTTGTGAGTGAGATACGGAGCTCTATTAATAAATATTTACTATTAAAGTTTTTATTGCTTCTATATCTTTTTTACTTTAAATTTTTTTTTTAATTAAAATGATTATATATGTTTTATTTACTTTTTTTATTTAACTGTTAGGATTTGATGAAAAACAGTATATTTATAATTTGATTACATTTTTAAAATACTTTTAAATAAGTTGTTTATATATTGTATAAGAGTTTGTTTTCTCTCTTGTGTTAAATGAATTTCTTTGAAGAATAATCAATAAAAAGACATCAAATTTATTATGAAATAGACAATAAAAACTTTTTTGTCTTCCTCTGTTTTTTTCTTTTAATAATTATCATGTTGGAAATATGTAAATAATATTTATAATTTTTAGAGAATAATGCGGTTTAAACCACGAAATATAATAATACTGCTGTATTTACTGCCTTAGACTTCCCAAAAAGTATAACATCTTATAACATCAGAAGAAGTTATGACGGAGAGAAAAATAAAAAAGATATTAAAAGAAATATGGACTTGTTACAAAATCGAAGAAGAAGAATCGTTGGATTTTTTAAATTCATATGATGTATCAGAAGCATAAGAAATAGAATTCATAGATGAAGAAAAAAATTATGCATGCAATGTAAGCACAAGAAATAGTTTGTGACATCAATGATATTTTAACAAAATATAAAGAAGGAACAATGAATATTGACAAATTAAAGTCAAGAACAATTGAATCCGTAAAAGAATGAATCAAGATTTCGGAAAGTAATATCAGCAAGACAATTGCGACGATGGAAAAAACAAATGAATATAGGTAGTAGTAGATCTGAAAAATTGAGACGAATTTCAGCATACACGTTAGGTAAATTTATTGAAACAATTCGTAAAGATGTAATGATATTGATATTACACGATAGGCTTTATAAGCGCAACAAGAAAACTTATTAGGTTTTAAAGCATCATACGAATGGGTTAGAAGATTTAATTTCGCGCATCAAATTGTATCTAGAAATGTTACGAAATTTATAATTAAAAAAGCTTTAATGTCAAAGGAAACATTACAAGCAGACAATAGGTTTGTTGAAAATGTCAAATATTATATTGACCGCTATGGAATTGAAAATGTATATAATTCGGACAAAAGTAGTTTTCAATTAGAATTACATGTTCGTCGTACATTGGCAGAGAAAGGTGTAAAAAAAGTAGAGAGTGTAGTGTAGTCAACATTTGCGATTACGCATAGTTATATAATACAACCTGTATTATTTCAGCCGATGGTAGATTATCTATTTCTTATAATGTTAAAAGAACCCAGTGGAATTTTAGATCCTAAAATACAAGAAACAATATGTGCGTCAAAATCTGGTAAACTAACATCTAATCATTTTGAAACTTTGGTAAGGGAAGTATATTTTCCAAATATTGGACGAAATTTAGTTTTACTGTTAGATCGATGGATTGGTCATTGTCCAGATATATATAATTCAAAGAAATAGACCAGATTTTGAAGAAAAAATATTGTTCTATTATTATAACTATACCGGTTGGAACAACAGGAAAACAGAAAAAATACAACCATTAGATGTTTTTGGATTCCGTTTGTTCCGAAGAACAATTTCATCAAGCATTTTTCAAACGTATGACATGCTTTTAGATTCTTGATGTAAAACTTCATTGTAGAAACGCTATTTTAAAATTACAATCATTAACGCACAATCAGTTTTCATTAATGCAATAATCATCAAGATTTATTAATTTGTTTAAACGCTTGAAAAAGTGGATATTTGGAAAACACCCAGTAGAATTTGAAACACCGAATTTTGCTTTAAAAAACATTCGAAATTCAACATGCGATATTTGTGGTGATTAACTTAATAAGACGTAATGTTTTGTCAATACATTATTCATGTTAACATTGAACGAACACGACGGACACTGCAATTAGCTGTTGTACGATTAAGATGAAATGATAATATTATTTTATGAAAATAATAATTTCTTTATTCATACTTTGATTTTAATTGTTTGAGGTATATTTTTGTATATTATAAAAAATATTTGATTGGTTTTGGAAGTTTAACAATGTCTATTACCATTACTGTTATTATTATTATTATTAGGTGTATAACTTTGCTTCCGCCGTTTCTTTTTCGAAATTCGAGGCTTTATTGTAATAAACTGGTTATATATTTATGATTCAAAGTATTGTCCATCGCTGGCCACTACTTTCTCCCCTCTTTCGGGTAGCGTACGAATCCCGCGTCGAAAAAACTGGTCATCTTTTGAGGCTATCCACGAATCGATCCAATTTTTTACTTCTTCATAAGACCGGAAGTGCTGGTCAGCCAGGCCGTGTG
>Ga0157364_1000961_pt1 | contig 22861 bp, 15 predicted proteins | sample AttsexASBM2_FD_111476 | JGI IMG/M metagenome (GOLD analysis project Ga0157364, IMG submission 111476) | Fungus gardens microbial communities from leaf cutter ant in Ribeirão Preto, State of São Paulo, Brazil - Atta sexdens ASBM2 | ecosystem: Host-associated > Fungi > Mycelium > Unclassified ...
CAAGATGAAGAATGTTTTTTTAATTTTCATTTTTAATAACGTAAAAACAAGAATTAAGAAATAAGAATTAAAGAAACAATGATCTTGATTTTAATAAATGTTATATCTCTGAACAACATTCAAGAAGTTTTATAGTCATCGATCGGACATCTTGGATAATGCTAATATCGGCGGTATTAAAACTTTTAAACAGTATAACTCAAAAAGTATTTAATAAGTAATTAAAATATTTTATTATAGTGTTTTGAAAAGCTTTGAGGTAAGCTACAAGAATATATAAGAAAAATGGGAAATCTCATTCTATATGATCTTGCTCTGACCTTAACAACGCTACCCAAGTTCAAATTAATGATACCATCTCATGTCCCCCTCGAAATTACAAAATTTTTAAATGTTTAATTCTCTAAAATGTTTGGTTTTCGAAATAAAAATTTATAACGCTTTTAATCACCCGGTATATATTTTAGGTACTCTTCACTGGGTCGAAAAACTGAAATGGAAAAACGCCGACACCTGGAAAAATTCAAATAGGAATTCGCTCGTTATTAAATCCATCATTGAGGGCTATTTGAAGGTTCAAGACAACTTCAGGATGTATTGGGTCAACAGAGCCGGACATATGGTACGACATATAATACAAGGCACTTTCTCTGTTCCCCCTTAGCTTTCATATTTATTATAAGCCGCAAGCGATAGCCCCGAGATTAATTTACTACAAGGAAAATCCTAGATCCATACGCAATGTTCATCTTACATCCGCCAATTTGAATGTAAGATGATGTTATACTGTAGATTTGATTGCTTCCGTAACTTATGTAAAGAAGGTTACAGATGTTTTTAGTTATGTGAACATTATTATAGTAATACAATTAAAATATTCATAATCCAAATATTTTAACGAATATTATTAATATTTTTCAAAATTATTTTAAATTATATTTATCGATTAATAATTTGGCAATATTCATATATATACATTTTACTTAAATATAATACGTCTGGATGACATCTTTAAAAACAGGTACCGAAGGACAATCCGATAGCCCAGGAGAAAATACTACAGGATTTGACGAGCAATGCATATACAGCTCATCTGTGAAGAAAAGAGAAATGAATAATTGATCTGATGTTTTCATTTTATACTTAAATGTAATTGATAGAATTCTATTCAGTCCTTTCAATAAAATTTTTAAATCAAAGAGTGATAATGGCTATGAACACAGAATGCATGTAATAAATTTATTCAACACAATACATTAATAGACGTTTCAATTCTAATGTGAATTCTTCTCCATATCATAAAACATTCATTATAATATAACTAGATAATATGGTCATACAATTAAAACAAAACGAAATAAGAAAATGAATTCTGTGACATACAGTCGTGTCTTGTGAAACGTAGACGTGAGGAAATTGATAAATTGATAAATTAATAAAATTTTTAAGAAAGAGAAGAAATTAATAATTATATGTTTATTCATTCATTTAGAAATTCCAATCACATCATAATCAAAAGTTAAATTAAGTATATATTTATAGAATCTATATATTATATGAGTTTTACATTTTAATATAGTCATTCTTACTTGATTTACATATTCAATTAATTTATCACTGCATATAACTTGTTAAATTAAAAAAAGATCCAAAGCAAAGAGGAATATAAACGTTATTAAATGATGTTTGATTGACATGGATCGAAAAATCGTTCTTGTGAGAAAGTTGAAAGCAACTTTCGGTTTGACTTCTGCTCTCTTTTCTTTTTTTCTTAACACTCTGTGCGAGCCTTTGCATCGATTGTAAGGAAGGATCAACTAGGAGGAAAAGACTGTTCCGAGAAATCGTTTGGTCTCGATATAATTATCGCAACACTGTTTATATATTGGCACAGTTACTGCCAGCGTGGGTGTTGAAACAGCATGTGTGTAAACAGCAATAAAACACGTAGTGCGGTCCCGGATAGATAATCTCCTCCCCACGAGAGCGTAAACGGGAGTTCCCTGGAAAACCACCGATGGGCGGGGTTGAACCAACCTCTAGATTCCCCCAGTGTTAAATTAAACAAATCTCTTTCGTTAGGGCAACTGGATGCAGCGGAGTCTCCGGTGAGTTCGCGCCCTGATCAACAGGGTGCTCCGCGTCTTCTCTCTCGATTACACCAGTGCAACATTACATCTGCGACTTCATTCCTCCCGCAAGAATATACAGTGAAATTCAACGGTGCTTTTCAGTTTTCATTGCGAGAAAGGAAAAAAACAGTGAGAACGTGATGTAATTTCAATTTGACGGCTCATTGAGTGCATCGCGCCAGAACATCCTGACCGTTTCCATTGCCGACAAAGAAAGAATAACACAGATCGAAGCACAGAGTGATATTAAAAGTCTCTTAACATTTTGACGACTTGCAAACGACGCGGTTTTCGTTCTTCGAGGAAGACCTTCGAGGAAGTATTCTCGATGCAACAAAGCAGTTGTCCTCAGGTTCATGGTCTCTTCGCAGATGCGAAGGATCAAGTGTGCGATCTGCGTGCTCGGTGTCAAGAATACTGGTACATCTTTCCGATTGACAAAATGTTCCCCATAAAACGTGCGTACGGATTCACTAGCCTGGTCCCAGAGGTGCTGCGTGCCGACATCGCCTGGCCAGCCTTCAATCAAGCGTCCTGGCCAGTCTTGGCGAGACCGCTGATCGGCTATAAGATCGCGCCGCATCATGAAAAGCCACCGTACTCCTATATCGCTCTGATCGCGATGGCGATCAACTCGTCGCCGAAGCGAAGGCTAACGCTTGCCGGCATCTACAAGTTCATCATGGACAGATTCCCCTACTACAGGGAGAACCGGCAAGGCTGGCAGAACAGCATACGACACAACCTTAGCCTGAATGATTGCTTCGTGAAGGTACCGCGAGACCGAACGAGTATGGACGATGGCGAAGGTCATACAGTCGGAAAGGGAAGTTACTGGACCTTGGACCCGTCCGCCAGCGAAATGTTCGAGCACGGCAATTACAGGCGCAGGAGAACAAGACGACAGAGGATACTCGCTCATGATGGAAGATCGGAAGGATTATCGGTACAGAGAATTAAGCTTTAGCCTTGTGCAAAAGAGGATCCTGCGTAATATTATTCTTGACTCTTTGAGATACGATGGTCTTCCTTTGTGTCATATAGTCTTTCAACATCTGAAGTTAGTCTTCCGGAATGAATCATGTTTATATACATAGATATTCGGGCTCGATGCAACTTTATGGAACATTTCTGATAACACTACTGAAGCGCGGTTTTGATATGATTGCAGATATCAACCAAATTCTTATCCAATTCGACGAAACTTCAAGAAGAACAACAAGAAATCACTGAAACAAATGAACAAAATGTCATGACGAAGGATACCGAAATCGAACGTATAGATTCTCCGGGACATATCACCAAAATGACGATGTTCAGCATCGACAACATTCTACGGAAATCCACACGAGAGTTGCAATTATAGTTTTATATATTATCGAAATAACTTATATAATATAACATCAATGGAACATCTTAGCATCGAGCAACAATGTTAAATAAGAAGATTCGTTTTGAAACCGGAAATCAAATTTTCCGTTCTTATATTATATGTGCATTCATGAATTATAACTAGTTCTATTTATTGTGAAATGTTTTTTTTATTTTAGCATAAAGAATACACAACATTATACTGGAAGTTGGAGACTAATATACGTGTTTTATATAATTTCTTCCACTCGCGCTAATCCAACGAACTATTAATATAAATTACTACATAACATAGATATAAATTTATTAAAATCTGACCGAAACTACATTTTAATCTCCGGTTGAAATCGAAAATGAATATTCAGTTGTCATTCAATTGTCGAAAACAAAACTGAAACCGAAACTTAGATAAGTCTTACTAAAAAAAAAAAGAGAAAGAAGCTAATAAAATCACATTTTTTCAGCCAGAATTGAAATGGACTTTTTGATTAATTTTACAGAAATAGTATGATTTTCAGAAAGAAATCATATGACAAATTTATTTACTCTTTAAAAAACATATTTTATTAAAATATCTAACTATAATAATAATTATAATAATATAATAATATTGCAAAGAAATCAAATCACAATTATAATAACTGTGATTTGATTTCTTTAAAAGTTGAGAATTATTAAGATCACATCAAAGTTTATATTCAATCTCTTATGCTTAATCAACGAGTTAATAATTAAAATCGAACAGTTGTTTTTTGAACGCTTATCGGCGCATTGCAACTTGTACAGTTTATCCACCGAAATTTTTTCTTAATTTCAGTCAAAACCGAAATCAAATCCCTGGTCTTTGATCGAAACTGACCGAAATCGAAACTTCGATCGGACTCTAAAATTTATGTATATGTTATGTAGCAGTTATATCTATATTTGTTGAGAAAGTGAAAACTCAATGAAGAGATTTTGCTAATATTTTTGAAATTTTCATAAGTATATTTTCTTTAGAAGTATAAATTTAAAGGTTTGTGAATTATTAGTGCGTTCTTTGTCCTGACAAAGTGAATGACAAGGTTCACGAAGTGTTGATTATTTAGTAATTAAACACGGTGATAACTTGCGAATCTTTTGACACTTTTGAAGATTTTGCATTTCGAATAACTAAAAAGAAAACAAGAAGAATCAGTTAGTTAAAGTTTTCAAAAAATTTTCGTAATTGACCAAAAGAACAGCATCGTTTTTTTTTATATGTATAATTCGTGAGATAAAATTAAATTATAATAAAAAAATATATTAAAAATATATTAAATATGTTTCATTGTTTAATTATACTTTACATCATTTCTTTATAAACAAAATCCTAAAAGCAGATTTTTAGATACACTCTAATTTATCAAGTATTTGATATAATTGAACGCGACTTTCTCCTCACCTTTTAACAATGTATTTTGATTAAAATAATTTATCGCTGACACTTTGATTGTAATTAATTGTTATCAATCTAAAAATTAATCAGAATATTTTGGAAAAAGAAATTTTGGGAAAAGAAACGCGTTAATGTTTTCACATATATATTTAAAATTTATAATAATTTAAATTATATTAGAATTAGATTGTTTCTCATTTTTAAATGAAATATTTTATATTTATTGGGTTGTCCGGAAAGTTCGTGCCGCAAAAGATTTAAATTTAATAAATTTAATGTATACTAAAATTTAAATCTTCTGCGTTTCAATTTTCCTTCAAAATTGGCACGAACTTTCCGGATAATCCAATACAACGAAATAAGATTCAATGAATATATGAAATAAGATACAACAATAAAATAAGAAATATTTTATGTTAAAATTTATAAAGATAAATATTATATACTCAAAAACTTGAAAACTTAAAGATATATATGTATTGATTAGAATTACCGTTTGTGGATGTGTTATCTCCTGTAGATATGTTACTCATCGAAAATATCTATATAATTCTACGTATTTTGTGCACATAGAGGCGCCAGTAGACGGATTCCACGTCTACCTACATTTATTCTCATTTCCAGACAATCAGGACCGGGGAGGACTTCAGTCACTCCAGAGTCTCCAGATTGTTCCAGACTCTGGACTTGGACTTCTCTTTGGTAGTATACCATACAGAACTATATGAAAAATCTGAAAGAATTCTAAATATTCGTATCGTTATATCAATTCTGACAGGATTAAGATATATGTTTGGAGGAATGACAGAAGATTTCAGAAAAATTTAGTACTGAAGAAATAATGTATTAATAATTTATTAATAATTAATTCTTAATTTTCCTCTCTTGACTCATAAATAGTGTAGAATGCGAATTCAATGTGATGAGAGATATTTATATTTAAAAATAAAGAGGAACTGGAAGAGATAATTGTAAATAAACAACGAAAATAGAAAACACGGAAGTCATAAGAGAAAAAAGACAAATATTTATATCAAAAATACTAGTTTTTCAATTGATATAGTTTAATGATAAATATTATCAGCATTACTGATAAATATTATCAGCATTAATGGTTATCTGGCTGTGGCATAGATGATAACATAGATGCTTTCCATTTGGTGACCAGTCGACACAAATATCGTTCAATATATTTGTTACTAATTAAATGCCGAGAAAAATAAAATGATATGCCATATGTGTGTCGATTTGTGTCACTAAATTTAAAACATTCTCAATTGTTCTCAATAAAATTTACTTGTTTGTGAAGTACGTGTACTTGTGTTACATTCAACATGGCAACTGGCGATGATAGACATGTTGCTCTAATAACAGGTATCTCCGGGCAGGTAATTACTTTATTTTTTAAATTTAATTTTAATTAATCTTAATGTTGTCATAAAATATGTTGACTCAATGAAATGTATAATTTTCAAATTGAAACTGCAGTATTAAATTTTAATGAAGAAAATATCAATTTAATCTCTAATGATCATTTTTATTAATGTAGATTAACTACTTTAATTTAATTAACTCTTTTTTTCTAATCCTTAAAACTAAATGAGGATAAAAAATAAATCAAATTGAAATTAAAGTAAATCTACATTGGCAAAAATGTTATTATACGTAAACATTTTAATTGCCTTGTGCTCGCTATGAAACTTCATGACAACGTAGATTTATACTGTCTTCAATCTTTTGTTATTGTAGGATGGCTCCTACCTGGCAGAATTCTTATTGGAAAAAGGATATGATGTGCATGGCATTATCAGGCGGGCCAGTTCATTTAACACTGCACGTATTCAGCATCTTTATGAGGATCCAAAATGTCATCGACAAGGCAAAATGAAGCTGCATTATGGTGACATGACAGATTCCAGTAGTTTAATCAAAGTTATTAGCGCGATACAACCGACAGAAATTTATAATCTCGCAGCACAAAGTCATGTTATGGTGTGTATTTTATTTGTATATAAACAACAAAAATAGGGAAGGCCTAAGAGAAAAAAAATGAATATTTATATCAAAAACAATATGATAATATAGTTTAAACTGATGATATAGTTTAATAAAAAGATAAATATTATCAACATTATTGATAAATATTCATCAGCATTATTATATTAATATCAGCATATATGTATATTCATACTTATACAGGGTGTCCCAGAATGATCCCCAAATATTTCGTGTGTTGGTAGAGCGAACTAAACTGAGTCCAAATGTCCTCTCCTATTTTGCAGTTAATAAGATGTTAATTAAAAATCGCTAAATACTGGTTTTTAATAATTTTTTATCCAAGTATTATCAACTTCAAAAAATGGCAAGAGACAAAAATTATTTATTTTTTTCTCATAGAGTTTTAAGAATTTTTTCAGAATTTTTTATCAACTTTTTAGTACTTTTCTTATTGACAACTATTTTTCCAACATGAAAAAATGCGGTACTAAAAAATTCTTAAAAAATTCTCAGAATTCTATAAAAAGAAAATAAACAATTTTTGTCTGTTGCTGTTTTTCTGTGAAGTATTTGAGTAAAAAATTATTGAAAATCAATATTCGGCGATTTTTAATAATCAATGTCTTATTAACTATTGCGAAAATTGCAAAATGGTAAAGGACTTTTCGACTGAGTTTGGTCCGCTTTACCTGCGCACAAAATATTTGGCAATCATTCTGAAATATTGTATATATTAATCAATATCAATACGTATTTATATTAAATAAATTAAAAATGTATTATTTTATATTGCAGGTAAGCTTTGAAGTAAGCGAATATACTGCAGAAGTAGACGCAGTAGGAACAGTAAGAATATTGGACGCAATACGTACATGCGGCTTAGAAAAATCTGTGAAATTTTATCATGCATCAACATCCGAACTTTACGGCAAAGTACTGGAAGTTCCACAAACTGAAAAGACACCATTTTATCCACGCTCTCCATATGGTAATTGAGAGAAAAAGATATACTTTTACATTAAATCATCTTTATATTAAGCTTTTATATCTATATTAAATAATTAATTTTATATATTTTTTTTCTTATATATCATATTTTTTCTTTTAGCTTGTGCAAAATTATATAGCTTCTGGATAGTTGTAAATTACAGAGAAGCATATAATATGTTTGCATGCAACGGTATATTATTCAATCACGAAAGTCCGCGAAGAGGAGAGAATTTTGTTACAAGAAAGGTGACGAGATCTATAGCAAAAATACATTTAGGTCTACAGGATGTACTTGAATTAGGAAATTTAGATGCAAAACGAGATTGGGGTCATGCGAAAGATTATGTAGAAGTAAGTAATATTTCATGATTATTACATTATTACGTTATGTTCATGACTTTTATAGATTAATTAAATATTAGTTCAAGTTTCTTGACATAAACTGCCATGTACAATATGCAGGCAATGTGGTTGATGCTCCAACAAGCACAACCGGATGATTATGTCATAGCGACAGGAGAAACACATAGCGTGAGAGAATTTGTAGAGATGGCATTCCAATATGTAGGTCGTACAATTAAATGGCAAGGCGAAGGTGTGAATGAAACGGGACAAGATGCACAAACCAGTCAAGTATTAGTTCGCATAAATCCGAAATTCTTCCGTCCAACTGAAGTGGTAAGATATCTGAAATGTAGAGAAATGAAAGATAAATTTTATAATATATTATATATTATATATATTATAATATTATATATTATAATTTTAATTTATAATTGTTTTTTTCCTATTCGACAGGATGTACTTCTGGGTGATGCATCAAAAGCAAGAAACAAATTCGGATGGAAACCAACAGTTACATTTAAGGTAATTTTTTGTACATCTAAAAAATGCAAGTAATTCTCAAAAATATAATATTCTATATGTTTCCAAATATACATTATATTCATATTGCAGGAACTTGTAAAGGATATGATGGACTCTGACTTAGAATTAATGTCAAAAAATCCAAACGCTTAACATTATTGCATTGGAATTGTGATACAATCAGACGCATTTATCATTTTGTTTATGAAGCGACAGTATTTAAAATCTTATCACTACACTGTGAATATATAATATAAATATTTTTAAAATGTTTTTGAAATTCTTTAGAGAGTAAATAAGATTTTTATGTGTAATTTAGTAGCATAATAATGTTATATAGATAATTGAGAGTGATGCTCCGTTTTGTGAATTGCAGGATGCAAGTTTAAAACCAATCTATATTAATATTTTTATTTGCGTTGCAAAATTTTTACAATTTTATTCTAAAACTCGTTTTCTTTCGCTCTCATCTCAATCCAGCAAATGAAAATGGATTGAAATGGATTCAGATTTTCAGAAATATTGATTCACGAATGTTAAAATAAATGCTTTTCAATCCTGAATGCATTTTTATTCATTTATAGAAATTGCATGGAGCATATCTCTATGCCTTTCAATTTAAAAATAATATTAACTTTTTCTGTGCACAACACATTAATACTGTTCAATTCAAAATTTTAAAATGCAGTTTTTCAATCCAATTGCATCCAATTGAATCCAATTAAATTTAAAAAACAGTATTATTTAAAATACGCATTCGGATAGGAAAAATTTCAATCCATTCTTTTTGCTGGGATATCAAACAAAACATTCGTTACATTTAGTAGTGACGATTTTCTAAGAAAGTGATATATTCTGCAATTTTATATATTTATATATTTTTTACTATTTTGAATTGAATTAATCTTTAAGTTAATGAAAAAAAGAGTCGGACTGTAAGCAACATATTTTACCGTGGTATAACAGACCAGGTATATTATAAAGGTTTATATTATAATGTGTTATTGATTCTAAATATTTAATAGAACGATAATGAAGTATTAAAACCACTGAACTTTTTTCTAACTAAAATTTCTAATCTGAGAATCAGAAATATATATGTAAAATATTCAACAAAAAATTCAACAAAAAGTTTATTCAGATTGATACTGTTCTCAAATCCTTTGAAAAATCCAAGACTTGATTATTATACGTACAAGAATTCGAGTTAATTTGTAATGAGAAAGAGATTCATCGTTATAAATTAATAGTCTCGTAGGAGGATTGTTGAAAAGTCTAATAATCCCAAGATGTAAAGTATTCTTGAATGTGTTGAATATTACTAATTTATTAAAAAAGAAAAGGAGAATACAGTAGAAGCTATGGTTTTATATCTGAATAAAATAAAAAAACATAATCTTTTACGCTAATAAAAATGTGCATATAAAAAATCATGTATACATAATATCTTATTTATTCAATTATTTATTTAATAAGTAAAAATAAATATTGTAAATATTTAATAATTGTTTATAAATCATTTTATATGCAGTTAGTTATAATTATCTAACTAATTTCATGCTGATGTTTATTGGACTCGGACTTTTCTATTTTGAAATCCTTGCGCGATCGAATTATTCTATTTTAAAATCTCCCGCTCTCATTTCCCATTTTTATTCGATATATATTCGATATGTATATTTGACTTCAATCAGAAAGTATAGTCAGAAGTACATTGTATTTATATAAATTTATGTATGCATTATACGTTATATCATCATCGTATGAGTGATTTAAACTAATTTTAATGAACTCTCACAATTAGGCTCGATTGCACCAACATTATTTTAAATTGAGCTTAAAAATCTTGTCTTTCTTTTCGATAGAAAGATAGAAGGAAGAAAGTTTTAAGCTTCGTTTATAATTAAAGTAACGTTATTTCAATCCGGCCTTAGTATATTATCCTGAAATCTATTCTCTCATCTTGCAATTGCATTTTTGAATAACAAAAGTTCAGCTTATTCGATCAATTCGATCTCCTCTCAATCCTTCCTTTTTTTTCTTCGCCATTTCCTTCCCTTTCCACCCTACTGTATCTCGGTGTCTGTATCTCTTCTCTTTCTCTCTCACTCCCGTTCGCGAGATTGTAAACAATTCGAACGCGCGCGGAGGAAGATTCAGGAGTCAAGAAGAATGCGACTGACGTGGACTGAAGGGAGGTATGCGCTTTGCCTGCTAATCTTGCAAATAAGACTGACGAACTCGCGGACATCCTGGCGATTGAATGCCGCTGACAAGGTTGTTAAGACGACCGACTTCGTGAGCGCAGTCGAAGACGATCCGATCTTCGATATCCTCTCGGGCAGCGTGGTCACCGGCAACGGCCAGACCTGGAGTAGGACCGCGACGTCCGAGAAGCACGAGAAAGTGCAGCTATACTGTCAGGAATGCAAAGGTTTTGCCAGCCAGGAGAGGTAAGGAATCAGACGTACAATTACTTTGCCCAGGTTCGCACTATTAGGTTATAAAATTATAGCTTGTGCTCTCGGTTTTTTTCTTTCGTTTTTCTTCCTTTCCATCGCATTATGCTATCACATTTATTATAAATTTATAATATGCTACTCAGCAAACAAGAATGGATTGAAATTTTTTTCTATCTGAATGTGTATTTAAATAGCGAATACTTTTTTTGGATTTAATTGAATTCAATTGGATTCAATTAGATTCAATTGGAGTAATTGGATTGAAAAACTGCATTTCCTATTCAAAATTTTGATCAGTGTTCACAGGAAAAGCTAATATTATTTTTAGATTGAAAGGTATAGAGATATGCTCCATGCAATTCCTATAAATGAATTCAAAAATGTATTCAAGATTGAAAAGCACTTCATTTTAACATTCGAATCAATATTTCTGAAAATCTGAATCCATTCCAATTCATTTCAATCCATTCTCGTTTGCTAGATAGACACTTTCATAAGCTAACAAAACAAAAAGTAGTAAGTATGACTTAATTATTTAAATAAAAAAGCCAGAATTGCATAGTCTTTCTGCAACTAAGTTTGTATCATATTACTTGCATGCGTTTTATTTTTTTTTTCTGTTTTTATCATATACACAGTGATACCATTTATATGACATAATTTTCTTTTTCTTTCTGTAGTTAGCGTTTTGTGTGTGGCTTGCTGTTCATTCAGTGTTAACAGCCCTAACTTTGGTCCCCTTGGCAGACGACTTTCGTCATACGTGTTGAAGGATACGCAAAATATCAGCGAGTCCTTCCCGCTGTCCTCGCAAGTGTCGAATGAGCAGATGACGTGCGTCTCTGGTCAGCAATGCGACAACGTAATATTGGACTGTGGCAAGCCAGTGAATTTTACTTACTACGATAATCTAATCGGCGTGGCCAACAGAAACAAACATCCATTGGTACCAGAACCTAATGTAGCACTCATGTTCAAGAAGAATGGAGGCAAAACTATCGATGTCGACATTGATTTGCTCGAGAGACGCTTGAAGAAAGCAAAGCGAGAGGTATATATTTCAAAGCATTTAGTGTATATTAGCACTAGATATCAGTGTAAGAAGCACATTATAATTAAATACTATATTATAAAATTGCCAAAGATTCCAGCGTTTTCATTTTTCAGTGAAGCAAAAAAAAACAAACTCTTATTGTAATCATAACACTTATATTTTTTAGATAAACTATTTTTTTTATACACTTTTTGACATATATCATATATAATGAAGGTTTTATATAACTTTTAATTTTTCTTTAAATAAATTTTTCTTCCATTCTAGAAACCAAAATCTGTCCAACTGTATAATCAGATAGGAAATTTCTGGCGTATAAAAGGTGATGCACAAAGATCAATTGAATGCTTTCGCAGAGCACTTGCTGTATCACCACATAATGCAGAAGTGCTCTTGAATTTGGCTAGAGTATTGCTGGTACAACATTACTTGGATGATGCAACGTATTTAGCTAGACGATCTTTAGAATTGCAACCACCAGATCGCAATGCGTGGGAGCAATATCTTACACTTGGTCAAATATTCAAGGTATAGGGATAATAATTTGCGATTTAGTGATGTAAAATATATTCACTGAAATTCCAATAGCTGAATATTCTTAATAAACATATCCACAAAATATTTTATTATAATAAAGATTAACAACTCTTTTCTCTGATGGTTTCAATAAATATTTATATGAGTAAAATAAATGAATGAAAGGAAATGTATGAATGTGATGATTATTCATTGAAATATATATATATATAAAATATGCCAATATAAAATGTAATGTTAGATATACTTTCATTTTACAGGCATATGGACATTTTCAAGAAGCAGCTGTACACTTACGTCATGCATTGGAATTAAAACCAGATCTCTCTGATGCTGCCGATGCATTAAAAGAGGTCGAGTCACTGCCGCTCGCAAGTATGCATGTGTATACATTGCTGATCATTGTCGGTTTGGTACGTAAACTAATGAAACAAATATCAATACAAATTATCTATTCTTTATGGGTATCAACAATTAAATAATATTTTATGTTTAATATTTTTTGCATCTGTTTTTTAAATAAGGTTTTATCTAAACAATTTTACGAAAAAACAGAACTTTTTTTCTTCTATGAATAACTTCAGCAGAAATTGTTAATGATACGATTTGTTATCATAGGTGCTAGGTGTACTCTTCGTTGTATTGACCAGTGTAGAATGTGATGATGTTTCAACTCTAGTCAGTGGACAGCTTCAGCGCCCAGTACAACGACATTTCAGTCGTGCTATGGCTATGCGCAGCTTGCGGCTTAATGTTGCACGCAATAAACGTTGTTGATAGTGATGATAATGATGACTCATTATTGACAAATCAGTCGTTCGTACATGTGATAGAATAACTTCTCATGCCATGACGACTTATCTCCCTGCAAAGTATTATTTATAACATGACGCAATAATTCTTGGGATGCATTAATTGTTTATTATATATCTCTGGAGAAAAATATATATGAGGAAATTATACAAAAATTTCATTACTTTTTTATTCAGACCGGATCCAAGCCATTATCAATTTCGAGATTAAATTCTTAACTTCTATCCAATATTTATTTTTATCTTTTCAACGTGTTTACAGAAAATAAAAAATATGGAATGTCATACATATGTGTGTGTGTGTGTGTATGTGTGTGTGTGTGTGTGTGTGTGTGTGTGTGTGTGTGTATGTGTGTGTGTATATATATATACACACACACACACACGATTATAATTCTCTTTTAATTGCTATCATATATATATATATATATATATATATATAATACAGTACATTGTAATAATTTTTTCAATTATCATATACATCAAACTAGAATAGACACAAGTGATATACTTTTAACTTGCTTTTCGTTTATATCACTTTGTAATACGATTATGTGTTTATAATTGATATATTAGTACCTGATTAAAGCTGAAGATTAGCTTTAACATACAGGATGTCTCAAGAAAGATGTGAAATAGCAGCAGAATTTATTTTTCAAAATCTATATAATAACTTTAACAACAAATTTGACTTTGGAAGCAAAAATGTGTAAAGCTTTATATATATATAAAGAATTTTTGCAAATGGTAAAATTTTTATCATTTACTCTCAAAATTTGTTTTATTGAAAAAAAATTCTGTTGATGAAAAATCATTTGAATATACACGTAAGTATTTACTTCTACTAATATTCGGAATCGTAAATGTTTGTTGAAATTAATAATTTTTAGGGAAATTTAAGATTATTTCTAAAATAAAAATCTGGTTTTTACTTAATTATTTTGTTTATAATATTGAATGATTTGTTTCTTAGGTATTTTAATATTTCTGTAACAAAATTTTCATTAATATCAACAAATTTGTATCAATCTAATTCTTAAAAATAACATTTATTACATATACATTTAACTATTATTACTCGAAGAATATTTCTTATGTATATAAAAGTTTTCTTTTTTTACATTTAACGTTAAATATTAATTCTTTGATTCGATGCTAATATTATATGTATATAACTTATTCTTATTTTTCGCTGTCACTTCGCACCTTTTTGAGACAATTCCTATAAATAAAAAGAAATAAAATATATAATATGAAATTGCATCTAAACACTCATTCAACAAGATTCACACTAACAATATGTTCAACAAGATTATTCTACATTTTACATTAAAATTTAGCACAGGATAATGTAAATAACATTGTACAATTTATGATCTAATTAACGAGAATAGATAATATAGTAATTCTCTATCTTTTCGGAGAGAATTATTTCTCTTTATGCTGAAATTTTTTACATATATTTCTCAGACGTGTGTTGAAACATTTTCGGCATAACGTCCTTCCAATAATAATTTATACATAATGCTTATAAGATATGTAGATGTAAAATAATTGTTTATGAATACTATCCTTAAAGATTAAAAAAAAAAGTAAAGTTTAATTCGAATGTAGACGAAAATCTATTTTTATCTATTTCTACTGTTTATTGAACAGAAGATTAATTAATTTAATAATCTTATTTAAGATCTAATACGTAATTTATATAAAATTCGAGATATAATTTCTTAATTCTATCGTTTAATTTCTCAATCGTGATTGAGACAAAACATATTGGGAAATACATAAAAATGTGAAAATCTTTTGTATATCATTGAATATTTATCTCCTGATTAAACTTTTCGGCAAGAATTTATCAATTAACACATGCGAGACGAAAAACGAGCTTAGAGAAAAGAGTGAATTTAAAATGTGATTTACGCGACTTGCTGCTATTTCAATGAAAAACCTAACTTGGCTAAAATGTATTAAAATTGAATAAATAACTTTGTGGACATTCAATGTATAAGGGAATCAGATCTTATTTTTACAATAGGCCTTGTAATATTTACAAATATTGCAAGCTAACGATCGAGGCGAAATATTTATTTTGTTATTATATATTGGAGATATGTATTATATATACTTTTTTGAATAATCAATAAAACATGTCTACGCAATAGAAAATATTATAAATGTATGTTAATTAAGAAGTTAACATTGGGAAAATTAACTAAATATCAAATTATTAAATTTGACTATAAAATTTATAATCTATTAACACATTAATTTTAATTGATAAAATATTATTCTCTTTTTATATTTGTTCGATTTTTACAAAATATATTAATACATTGATACCTTGCAAAATTGTTTTGTCGGAAAAACCTGAAATAAAAATCATAATTTATGTATAAAAGAAATAATTTAATGATTTATAAATAACAAAAAGCTTCTTTAGGAAATTTGTGTTGTGTACTTCCTTAGGACTTAATACTGTTCTTTTCAAAAGTATTAATTAACATAATAATGAATAAATAAAATATATATTGAATAATATATATATTGAATAATATATTGAATAATATATCTAATAAAAAGATGCGGCATTCAACTTATCAATATTTTGCGCATTATGATGTTCAAATCATAAAGCAAATTATATAAAATATTTAACTAAAAAGATATCATTGTCAAATTTGTAGATACACAAATATGTATTCATTAAATCTTTCTGTGCAAATCAAGAAATAATTAAAATTAGTTAAAATCATTACTGAATGCTGAGAATAAATTGTTTTTATGTTTTTATTACAGCCGATCACAGAAAGATCACAAAAATTAGACCGAAAAGAAATCATTTATATATAATATTATATTTGAAGTTAATAATTGATAAATTGAAAATAAGATGGATAAATTGAATGTCATACTGTGCCTCTGTAAGTACTAAATACACATATATTAACTATTGCAATCTGCCTCGAATTTGTCCCTAATTTATTGGACTAGTTTGTACAAGGCACTAAATGCATCTGATATATATCGACATTTACACAAAATTATGTTATGCTATCTCCAAATACATTGAATGTTCAAAAGCAATTGAGATGCATTTTTGAACGATATTTATAAGTACAATACTATTATATAGGGTGCTGGAGAATCGTACAACAATCGAGAAGAGGGCAATTTATTATATATTTAAAAAATAAAAAACAAATATAAATCAATTTTCAAAGTAAAACTTTTTCATATAAATCACATTTTTTCCGAAGAGAAAATATATCATCTCCAAAAGTAAATTTTAATCGATAATTTGAGTCTTTTAAAATATTTTTCTTAGACAAGTTTGATATTAAAATTTTCTTGCTAAAACTTCTTTTTTCACTGGAAAAATATAACCCCTTTGACGAATGTTGCTATAATTTTCATTGCACGCTATATAGTATTGAAAAATATACAGACTCTCTTTCCATTATTCATAAAGACATCCTTTCAATAATCATCTTAAAATCTCTAGCTTAATACGTCTATCATATGTGTGTACATATATAATCAATTATTTTATTTACTTTAATATACAAGAATGATTTTAGCATGGTTAAATTTTAGATACTTATATTCCATTTTGAGAAAAAAAAAGATTATATTAACACCAATCTGAAAACGTTTTCCTAGAACTCTTCAAGAAAACTTGCTTTTTTGCAAGTTTATATAAACATGCACGTTGTTTAATATTATATATTAACACTGTATACCAATAAATAATCAGTCTTAAATTATCAGTTCAAGAATTTAAAAATTAAGATAATATTTATCAACATTCATTAATATCAAAAATTTTTAACGATTTTAATTCAGCATCAAGACTATTTAAGATAGTCACTACTGTGAAATTTGATGACTTTCAGTAATTCTAGAGATGAGTGGAATATATTTCTAAAGCTTGACCATCCATTTCAAAATCACTATGTGTATATACTAAAGTAAAATATCTATGTATAATATTATACACATGTATTTTAAAAGTTAGAATTGCACCCAACTGGCATTGGCCACTGTGGATGCAGGTGCAGGTGCAGGTGCTGATGCTGATGCTGATTGAGAAGCACTAGCAAACTCGCCCCACTCTGAACTCGTAATATCTTGATTTTGACTTTGTAATGGCTTGTGCGCCGGTGAGGAAATAGGAGTCTTTGCCGGTGGTGGAGCAATCTTGACACCACCTGGAGGAGGCGGTAAACCTATAGCTGGATTGGTACGTTGTCTGGATTTCGAAGCAACTTCGCTGCCATCTTTTTTCTAAATGACAAATATGTAAAAAAATTATTTTAAAACTGGGCCATTCAGCAAGACAATTTTATCAAGATCCTTAATGTTTTTAATTTAAAAAATCTGACTTTTCATATTGAATCATATCACATCCAGTTCTAAAAAGATTAAAAAAGATATTAATAGAAAATTAAAACCAGAGTATTCCTAAAAAATTATTCAAAGATCAAAGAAATAATTATTGGACACAGACATACAAATGGTAATATTTTCTTCTATTACAACTTTTTTTTATTATTTTAGAACAATATTTTCTTAATTTTAATTTAAAGAAACATTGAAATTTTAAAAAATAACAGCAAATTTATCAAAATAAATCTGAAATATATATATATATATATATATATATATATATATATATATGATAAAACATCCTTACGGTAATCTTCATGTTAATCTTGATAGTTTCGCCTTCCTTAAATCTGAGATCCAATTCTTGTTTTGGCTTTTCCTTCTCTTTCTCGATCTGCTCTCGATTTTTTAACCACTTAAAGTGATCCTGAAGAGCAACATTCAGATCAAAACTATCAGACCTGTCTAAGAAGCCGACACCTATAAACGCTGACCGTCCATTATCATCTTGGATCCTCAGAACGAAGTATCTAGATGAGTCAGTAACTGGTTCTACTGCTATCCCAGGATATTGTTCAATAGGACACTTAGCAAACAGTTCACCCGTGATCTTATCTTCCAGCTTTATTGTGATGCTATCGCCTTGCGACACCAATCGCATACGTCCGGTCCAGGAGGGCTCTTGTAGATTCCAATCGGCTGCCCTATGACAGAACGTGAATTTTGAGATTGATTCCGTAAACACGGAAAAAGCATCATCGATGTGCTTTAATATGTACTATCTTTATTTTATTCGAGCGACTCGAACGTCGTCTTTACGTGAAACTACGGATCCGTCACTGATAACATATTGAACAGCCCAGTGAAACGTCGCGTGAAGAGGCGTCTCACGCTTACCGATAACCCCTGTTGGTCGACCTTGGTGGAATTTTGAAGACAAACACCTCGGATTTCACCAGAAGGACGCTCTCGTACGTCTCCATTGCCGATGACGAGTTTCACAGGAGACGATCGCAAGAACAATCACAGGGAATGTCCTCCTCACAAGGCTACTGTTTGAAGGTTCGTTTGCACTCTTCTGACAAATGTCCGCTATGATCAGCCGTGATTTGATAACTCTATCTTGAGTCACGCCTCCTGTTTTCCCTTCCCATCACTCCTTGCCCCACTTTTCCGCCCACGAGTTGTCCATAGATTAATTGCGTAAATAGACTGACTGTAAATAGATTAATTTTTTTATGTGCCGTTATGTAGCCAAAAGGAAGCATGACTCATCAACAGGAACATGATTGCAAGGGAAATGATTAGTAATTACTTTATCGGCGTTCAATGTCGATTTCAATGTCGACTACTTTCGACAATTATCTGTCAGTTAGCGAATCAGTTAATAACGGAAAAAAAGAGAGAAAAATAAAATAGAAAAAGAAAGAGATAAAAAATATTATTTAATATGTTATATTAAAAAATATTTAAATAGAAAAATTGAATAAATATTAATAATTAATAAAGAGGAAAAATTCATTGATAATTGTTATTTATTTAATGTATTGATTGGATCTTCAGCTAAGAAAAAAACTTTAAACTTTTTATCGAACTTGTTATCGTTAACTAGCGATAGTCAAGGCGATGGCAGGACTATCCTGAAAGAAAGCGCGTCTCTTATTGGACAATCATCGATAAGATGTTTAGAAAATCCCGCTAAGGCCGGCGTCCCATAGAGCGGAAATTTACAGCGGAATGGAAAAGCGCAACCAATTACAATCGCAGAAAAGAAAGCAGAGTAATGATTGCGGAGTTGTGATTGGTCGCGCTGTTCCGTTCTGCTATAAATTTCCGCTTTATGGGATGTCAGTCTAAAACTGACTTTTCATACGCAGCACGCCGTGGCAACAGTATCGGTTAAAAATTTTACATGAGATGACTCACTCTCGCAAAATACATTTTGCCGCATCTTATCGAAATTCAACCAAACAACGAATGAACAACGAATCGTAAAGAATTCGAAGCTGAGAAAGTCTGCAATATTTGCAAAAAATGTAAAAATTGAGTACATTTACAATGAATACATTATATATTAATATACAATGAGTACATTTTTATTAAGATTTGAAGTGATGGGGATATTCTAAATTCTAAATAATTACCTAAAATAGTAGTTGTCCAAATTGTAACTGCACTAACAGTACCATATAATCACAAGTTTTTAACTTTCTAAGTTTTCTATATTAATTTTCGAGCTGAGCAAATAAAAGATACATATTTGAAGTTAAACATTAAAACATATGCTGTTATTGTTATTCTTTTTCATGCGCAGCAAATGTAACGGAAGCAATTATGAAAAATTGGCATTACGTGACATTTTTACTGTCGCAGCGTGCTGCGCATGAAAAGACACCTTAATTGTTTACCGAGCGATTGAATATGATTGGTTGGCTCTATAAGTAACAACCAATTAAGATGCCTTATTATGCTGACGCTCAACGCTCATTTTCAGCGACAAAAAGGATTACGAGGTCAAAATTGATGAATATCAAGCATCCATTTTAATCATGTGATCTTTTTGTCACTGAAACAGCCGATTAGAACAGCTCGTGAATTTATCTAAAGCCGGGTTCTACATTAGTTGGTTCTACATTAGTTGGTTCTACATTAGGTTCTACATTAGTTGCAATCCTACCGCAAGTTGCCATATGAAGCGTTGATTTTAAAATGCAAGCTTCAGATTGGCTGTCGCAACTTGCGATCGGCTTGCAACGAATGTAAAACCGGCTTTAAAGTGCATTTTCACGTGCTGCTAAAATAAGCAATTTGAACGACAGATTTGTCATCCAGCAGCTGAAATTTTGTAGTTTGAACAGTTCAACTACAAGCGTCAAACGTTATTATCAGTGCTGACATACTGTATCGACCATATTGATGTTTGACCGTTGATTGCGATATAATCTAATTTCTAATTCTTCTTTTTATTGCTGATTCAGATAGAAAATTCGATGCAAGAATAATCTAATCAGAATAATCTAATAACTGTTTAATTCAACGTATTAGCAAATGAAAATTATACATGAAAAATACGAACAATATATAGAATTTTTCATGTATAAAATTATCGCTCTAATAGTTTTGCGACAAAAGTCACGTGATCTTTTTTGTCGCTGAAACAGCTAATTTGAGCAGCTCGTGAAAAATGCATTTTAAAGGATGCTGTCCACTTGACGCTACAAATGCTTTGAAGCATTTGATTGACCAATAGGAAGAAAGAATTTTACTAATTAATCAATCAAAAAATGCTTTGAAGCATTTGTAGCATCAAGTCACGAAATATTAAAATCCTTCGACTCTGAATAAATTTTCATGACTATCAATGAGACCCGGGTATAATTGAACGTTACCGATAATTAATAAAAATTTATGATTATTAACATAAATATTTCAATAATACATTATTAAATTCATGATTTTTTTATTAATATAAATGCTGTATAAATAAATATGCATACTTTCAATGCAATAATATCTTATATATTGCTAAAAAATTACAATTTTTTCTCTGCAATCTCTATTGATAATCAAACTCGGATGATAACATTAAAATCACAGTTTTAAATAAAAATCGAGTATTATTAAGTTTTAAATACATGTTTACAAAACTAATAAATTATGAAATTAGTACCGTATTACTAGTTTATTTTTAATCACTTAAATTTTAATAAGTACGCGAATTTCCTTAAAAAAAAATTTTTTTAATAATACTTTATCGGTGATCAAATGGACCGCCAAAATAGGTCACGAGATCAAAATTGGCGCTTGATATTCATCAATTTTTATCTCGTGACTTATTTTGACGCCAAAAATGAACGTCAAGCATCAGCATGAAAGGTATTTTTATGGTCATTTGCTCGACTAGCAGGCTAGCCACTTTGTCAACTTAAACGCGCTCATTTTATCTCTCCCACCGATGCTTTTCCTTTGCGAAGATGTGCGCGGAACACATTTGATACTAGCCATTATTTGAAACTGTTTTTATTTGAAATTTCATATTTTTATTAAACAAATTATATATATTATATTTTTTCATAATTATATTATTTCTTTACAATTACAACATTTTTCTCATAATTATAATATGAAATACATCAATAAAAATTATTTCATACAAGTTTTTCAATAAGTGTGCCATTTCCTTACATTGTGATTCTGCCATAGTGAGAGCAAACTAACATGAGCCAATCGGAAATCGATTGGCCGAAATCAGACTGTTTTTGTAGGTAGATATGACCACAATATATGATACAAGTATCTTAATATATGTTCCATATCTTCCATGAAAAGTAATTACTCAGAACGTATTTTTCTAAATTTTAAAAAGCGATATGCCTGAAAATGTCAAGAAAACCGGGCCTTTGATAGGCGCTATCGATGAGGGGACGAGTAGCGCTAGATTTTTGGTAAGACATGATCATTCTTAACACAAACAGATATATCATTGTATCAAAAAATTTTTTTTATTCTTAGGTGTTTGACGTGTTACGTAGAAATGTAGTAGCTTTGCATCAAATTGAAATCAAACAGAAATATCCACAAGAAGGATGGGTGGAGCAGGACCCGAAAGAAATATTAGAAGCTGTCATAGCATGTATAGAAGAGACTTTGAGAAAGATGAAGAACCTTGGCCTATCAGTCTCTGATATCAAAGCTATTGGAATTACTAATCAAAGGGAGACAACATTGGTGTGGGATAAAGAGACTGGCGAGCCTTTGCACAATGCAATTGGTAATATATGTATATATATATATATATATATATATATATATATATATATATATATATATACACA
>Ga0157364_1000962_pt1 | contig 22859 bp, 16 predicted proteins | sample AttsexASBM2_FD_111476 | JGI IMG/M metagenome (GOLD analysis project Ga0157364, IMG submission 111476) | Fungus gardens microbial communities from leaf cutter ant in Ribeirão Preto, State of São Paulo, Brazil - Atta sexdens ASBM2 | ecosystem: Host-associated > Fungi > Mycelium > Unclassified ...
CCAAATGTTAACGCTTTAAAACCACAAAAAGGAGGGAAGATATATAAAATTTAAATTGTTATTTCGGTTGTATCAAATCTAAAGCTCAGAACTTTTTTGTACACCTAATATATATATATTGGATTGTCTGGAAAGTTCATGTCGATTTTGAAGGAAAATTGAAACGCAGAAGATTTAAATTTTAGTATACATTTATTAAATTATATACAATAGGTTAGTCGATACGAACTTTCCGGATAACCCAATATATGTATATATAGGTATATGTATTAACCTGTATAATATGGTTTAAGGATACATAAATCATATTATACACGTCTCCGAATTCGCATACCATCAATTACCAACGTATTCTCTGTGAAATTCTAAGATGAAAAGTCCTCTACCATCCGATGAATAGAATTTGAATGGTGAGATATTGAAGTTGATGAATGGGCGTGCATGGAATTCGTCGAACACGTCAGAATCACAATTGAGACTGGCGCAAAGCATTTCTGACACTTATATCAAAGTATGTTTTTCATTACATTTAATTTAACTAATTAGTTAAAATTTATTTAAAATACAATTTGGTTTAAAAATTTGAAAATTGTTTAAAACACCCGCAAATTATTTAAAAACAAAAAAATTATTTATAAAACTTTAATATTATTTAACGCGCGCGAATATTGAAGAGATTTAACGAATATCAATATGTTACAATTATTTAAAAAAAAATTTATTATTGCTTTAAAAATAAAAAAAATTTAAATATCATAATATATTCATAATTGCTTAAATAACTCATAAAAATATAAAAAGTGTTTTAGATTCTGCAATTTAAAAATCCTAAAAATATTCAATACAATCTTAAAATTGTTTACAAAATCTTATCATTGCTACAAACCTAAAAATTGTTTATAATATCTAAAATAGTTCACAAAAATTAAAAATTATTATGAAATATTGTAAATTCTTTTTATTGATTTAAAAATCGAAAAATTATATAAAATACCTTAAAATTACTTTAAAAATTTTTAATTATTATTAAAACCTGCAATTTATTGTAAAAAATATTAAAAATTATGTATTAATTATTAAAATCATTTGTTATATAATAAAGCAATAATAAACTTTTTAAAATAATTGTAACATTGCATTACATAATTTGATATTTGATATTGTTAAACTTTTTTAATATTCAAATAATATTAACATTTTATAAATAACTTTCATTGTTTTCAAATAATTTACAGCCGTTTTAAACAATTTTTAAATAAAACAATTGATGTATTTTAAACAATTTTTAACTAATTAGTTAAATTAAATGCAAAGAATAATGAGAAACACGCTTTGACACTGTGCACTGAAGTGCCAATTTCGGTTGTGCCGATCCTGACCGCGCGAATTCCACGCGCGTCCATTCGTCAACTTCAATATCTCATCATTCAAATTCCACTCATCAGATTGCTTTTTGGTTTTTTTCACAATTTTTCGTTTTAGAATTTTACGAAGAATACGATGGTAACTGATGGTACGCGAGTTCTGAGACACTTTATATATTGAATGTATTGAAAGTCTGAATGTTTCGACGCACAGTCACATCTGAGATAAATTAATTTCATAAGCGAATGTCCGAACGTTTCAACGCGCGATCATATCTCTCTATTTCGATTCAACAAAAAATATATATTATTATTATTTGAAACATCTAAAATCTTTAACCGTTCATTAAATACATATTTATATTCTCATTTACAAGATCGTTTGTTAATTTTAAAACACGCTGCCTTATTATGCGTTCTCTCACTATCAGTATTGCGAAAAATATTTCTGAAACCTTACTGTCGAGTTGGCTAAGATATTCGCCTCGAAAAGTTGAGAGATCGAATTCTGGCTGAGGTTAATATTTTTCGCAATAAGATTTTTTACAAACAATTAACGGACTCCTCGAAATCAAAATAAAAGTTTAACAACAAACGGGCTTAAGGAATCAGCGCTAAAAACAGTGCGCAATATATATAAATTTAAATTATTTAATATTCTTAGTCAATGTTTACATAAACATACATAAAACGTTTTGGCTTAAATTCGAGTCAAAGCATATAAAAGCGATAAAATGGTTAATCAATATAATAAGCTATGTTAAATTATGTGATCACCTGGGGGTCGATTGTGTATCTCGAAATCTAGTATAAATGATAAAAGTGAGCTCTCAGTTGATTGGATAGTTTTCATCATAATGGAAATGTGTCTCGTGACATTGCTCAACAAGAAATTCTATGTTTCAAATTTCTATGTTTCAAATTATATCAAATGGTGTTAAAGCGTGTCGAGATTGAAATTAGTTGAAATTTATAATATTAAAATCCGTTCTATTTATAGACATATTGGTTTCCAGTAATGGACATTATTTTTATGCTTTGTATAGAGCAAAAATGACAAAATTCGCAAGACATTTGAATTTAATAAGAAGACTACGGGATATTCCATTTGAAATCCCAGACAATATATAATATTTAAAAAATTATATAGATTAGTATATAAATATATTAAGTATATAAATTATTTAAATAACTAAGATAATGAAATGATCTATACGATCAAAGCAAATCTTCATGTCTTATAATATTTTTTGCGTAAATTTTAAAATTTCCAGTTCAAACGAAAATTATAAAATTGTAAGATTATAAAATTCATTTAAAAATATTATTGTACACTACGATCTGCTTGATCCTATATAGATAATTTTATTATGTTAATTATTTGAATAATATATGGTTCATAAATATCGTAATGTTGAAATAAATTATATTGTTATAAATTATACATATACACGTGAATGTTTACGTGCGTCACAACAAAAGTTATGTATTATTTTGGTCACGTACGAGTATCTATCACTTGCACTTCGCATTCACATTTGTGATTTTTACTCTCGTGAGCATAGGGATATTATATTTTCACTATGCTCATAGCTCGTACGTATTTTTTTATATAAGATGAAAATGCGAGAAATAAGAATATTCGGCGATGATACGCAATCGATCCCCCATTTTAGTCGTTTCTTATTTTATCTTGCTAAGTAATGCAGGAATGAAGACAAAAATAATTTTCATTACATTCACTAGTTCCTTGACCGGATGGAAAAAAATTGTAAAATTCTTCAACTCCACTACTGTAGCAAAATTGTTCAAACTTAAAATTACAAGAAATTCTTTATCGTCACAAATTAAAATTATAACTGTATAAATAATTTAAATTTCGCACTGATTTCTTAAGCCCCTTCATTGTTGAAATTCTTTGCAATTATTTTAACTTAATTTAGAGGGGATTACTACTGTCTTAGATTGAATGTGTTGAAAGTCTGAACGTTTTGGCGTATAATCACATCTGAGATAAATTAATTTCATATACAAGAATGTTCGAATATTTCGACGCGGAATCATATCTTAAATAACGAAGAATATGTATCGTATTATTTGAAACATCTAAAATTTTTCGTTCATTGGCGTTCTCATATATATATATATATATATATTTATATTTTTTCAATTTTTTAATAAATATATGTATCTATTTTGTTATTCTAGATACGATCCTGAACAACTTGAAAGAGATTTTAGCCGTCAATCGAACATCTTGTGTAATGCCAGCAGTATTGTAACTTTCAAGATTTATAATTCGTATTTAATAAAAAATAATTTTATTAGTTCTGAAAAGCTCTCGATATCAGCTTAGATATTGGAATAAAAAAATTGGATGTTCCATTTAAAAAAATCGACGTGATCTGATACGACGCGCGACATCACCTAAGATCAAACTGATAAGATGAAGATAAGATCAGTTTGAATAGATTTTTTTTAAACCCTACAACTTTTGTCTTAACACTTTTATGATTGGATCTTACCCTGCGAAGATAAAAGGGATGTATGAGTGATCTGAAATTCGAAAATATAGAAAATGAGCTAAAGAAAAAAGAACTTTTACTTCTCATTTTGTGGATCTGTTACGTGCCAAAAAAAATTTGCGAAAATTTTCGACTATCTATATCGTGAAAATTTGGAGTTTTCTTTACAAAATCGTTTTTTAAAATGTTTTTACAATTTTTTGTTTTTAAATTATTCGCGAGTTAAATAAAAGGAGCATACTGATTTTAATTATTCAAATTGGATTAAACTTGATTAAAAATCATCGTATTGCAATTAAAAAATAGATTCTTAAAGCTGAAACCTTAGTCTGTCGAATAGTATCATACTAATTTTTTAAATGTAAAATAAATAGAAATTTGAATAAAAAATGTGATTATTGGGTTGTCCGGAAAGTTCGTGCCGATGTTGAAGGAAAATTGAAACGCAGATTTAAATTTTAGTATACATTTATTGTAAATTATATAGGTTAATCGGCACGAACTTTCCGGACAACCCAATACTACACTTATAATCATTGCGCAATGGAAAAGTAATATCACATTTTAGCTCAAATATACATGGTGCGTCAGCTAAATCCGGACAAAACAAAGTTTATTAAAACATCATTTTATTCAGAAAAAAACTTGAAACACAAACATTGTTTTGTATGAATCTTCTCTGAATTTTACTCAATATAACTATTACTCAATATAACCCTTTTACTGCGATCACTGCTTCAATCCTTTATCTAAAGCGCGAGTACACTCTTTAATTGCTTCTTGTTTAAATTCATATATCACTGCCTTAATAAATTTGAAAAGTTGCCACGTTGAGGTGTCTGATTAGACATCTTTTCAATAATGCCCCAAAAGAAATCTAGGAGTTTAATAATTTGGACTATTGGAAGAATTTCTTGGATCAAAACGCGTTTCACGTTGTTAAAAAGCCAATTTTGCACTAAATGGCTTGTGTGAGCTTGTGCGTCGTTCTGTTAAAAAATGTATGGTCTTTCGGAGGCTGTAGTTTCCATCCATGGTTTCATTACAGTTCTCAGAATCCAGAAATAAACTTCCTTCATGATGGTTTCTCCTTTGAGAGCAGCAGACGATTATGGGCTATTTAGCGAAGTTCGTTGCAAAAATCAACAAGATTGGGATCGTTGGATCTCAATGTTTTTATTGACGTATAGATCTTCGAAACATGAGGCAGCCGGTATGTCCCCCGCTGAGGTATGTTTCGGTCGAGACCTCAGGTTACTCGTAGATTTGTTAAGAGGAAATCCACCGGAGAAAAAAAGGTTGGTAGGAGGGTGTATTGGAAAGAGAAAAACTAAGCAGATTCACAATCAAGTTCTTGACTGGATGAAAATTAGATCCGAACGCATGAAGATCTAGTACGACTAGAAGACTAAACAGATACAGTTTCGTGAAGGACAGAAAGTTTGATTTTTTAATCTTCGTAGGAAAAAAGGTAGGAATTCTAAGCTACAGAGTAACTGGGAAGGACCTTTCACTACAGTCGACAAGCTGAGTGACGTAGTCACAGTTTGGTAAGATACCTAGACACAGGAGAAAGGTAGTTCATGCAGACAGATTAGCTCTTTATGTTGGCGGAGAGACAATTAGGAGAAAGTTAAATTAAGTCTTCCGGAGCTCGTACATAAAAAATAGAGTTCAAAATATTTAGGAATTAAATAAGCTATTTACATATAAACCAATTATTGCGTTTATTCTTTTCCAATCACAAAATTCAGTACTGATACAAGATTCGAGCTCGTTCGCACATCACGCAAAGAGAATTCATTCTGCGATTCTGACGGCAGTAGCAGAATGATCGGGACTGGCACATAAATAAATGAAAAAAAAAAAGAAAACAACTTGTAAAAAGAAAACAACTTGAAAAAATGTATTTTTGAGGCTTCCACGGGTATTTTCTATATAAAGATTATCTGTTTCGCGGGTTTCCTCCGTGTAGAAGAAGAAAAGTGGGTGGGGGGGGGGGGGAAAGGTGGGGGAAATTCCTCAGATCAGTCTTTAATAACCGAATGGTTTTCCATTTTATTTATAGCCATTATATCTCTATTTAGAGTGTTAAGTGTTCTCTATACTTTCCAAGAAAGTATAGAGAAGCCATAGAGATACAAAAACATCCTAACACTCTAAATAGAGATAATGGCTACAACATAAATAAAATATGGAATTCTCCCGGTTATTGAAGACCGACTAATTTCCCCCACCTCTCCGCCCCCCTCAACTCCAATTCTCTTCTTTCCCCCACTACTCCAACAAGTAGCGTAATATAAGAGGAACAGCTCAGTATCAGGCTGCTCCTCGCTCTGATAAAGTGAATTACAAGGTTCACAAAACGTTGGTATTCCAAGAATGGATCTAGACACGGAGGAAACTCGCGGGACGGAGGATAAATGTCGAGGCAGAAATTGGGGACGGGATTGAGGTAAAAGCTAAATTTCCCATTCCCTGTCCAAAAAAAGAATCAAAGGCTCAAGGGAAGAATCAAGAAGTCGAGAGAACTCTGATGACTCTGATGAAGCAGTCGAAAGTCTGCTCCCATAGCGCTGAAAAACGGAGGCTCGGTAATCTGTGCAATAGCGCAGAATAGAGCGTGACCGTTTTGAAATATTGGTTGAACGTTGAAGTTATGATTGTCGAGACGATAATCTATGACGACAATAGTGTTTTCTCTTGACTGCACTATTGCCCATCAGTGCAACACTCAGACAGTGTAACGTGTTTCTTTGGCTAGTGATAGGCGAACTCATTCAGTGTAGGGTCCTAGATATAACAGAGAAGCGGAATCGCTTCCCGATTTTTGATTGGTTCTGCCATTTTTTTCTAAGGAAAGTCTTCTAGGATTCTAATTTCAGTAAGTATCATGATTTTTAAATCTTGATATGAATACTCTCCAAAGAGAATCAGTATTTCTTCGTAGTCAGTAGAAACACTACTGTTATAGGAATCGCACTTCGTTTGCAGAATGACAGATGTAAACGCAGATCGCCATTTTTTCTTTAAATGATTAATTATAATCTTTAAATAGGTTGCGCTTCTCTGTTATATCTAAGATCTCTAATTCAGTGTAACGTGGCTATAGTGTAATGCAAATTTTATGCACGAAGTAGGGTTTTACTACACGATCTCAAAGAGACGGTGTAGAGCGGTGTAGAGTGACATTAAAAATTTAAAAAAAAGAAATCAACCGGCAGCAGAAACATGATAGCATGAAGTAATATATATCATGTATGTATATTTTTATAGTGCAGCACTTACACGCAATTGGTGTAATGCGAGATTACACTCAGTGTATTCCAAAAGAAAATACTATAAAGGAAAGGGAGAGCAATGTTATATCCGCGCTGCTTCAATTCTGCGCGCTGAATCATGTCATGAGCGAGAAGGATTGATAGACGGTTGCCAAGAAGACGCCGTTAGAGTTGGATCGGGTTTTAAACTGTCAATGCATCCGTTTGAGCTTGTTTCCTTCAGAAACACTATTCACTGTAACTTAGCCGTTGCTTTTATGCGAGTGTTAATAAAGAGTCAAGTTTTATAATTTACGTGTTGTTATTTCTGCGATTTGAGCATGCATGTTCACTCGGATTGGTGATTCGATTGTGCATAGCGAATAACGCAAAATCTAACATTTTAGATGTTAGCCGGTGTCCTTGCAATCTTCTCTCTGGAATCTGATCCACACTCTGCCTCGCTGGATTAGCAGAACTTTCTTCTGCAAACTTTTGCGCCATGTCGTAAATGATCAATCATGGTATCTGAAGAACTGAATAATTTCGGTCGATGAATGGCGCGAAGCACTTCAATTATCGTTCTTCGATTGTACTTTGCACTTAATCTCACTAACTCTGATATTTATACACGTTCTATATTAACATCTGACTTATCGAGCGCCAACAGTCATCTACTGCTAAAGTCAATGTAATGGAAAATTCAATTTAATTTTAATTATCTGAATTTATCTGAAGCACCTGTACATAATCGTATATTCTAAAAAAATTAGTAGTTACATCACTTGATAGAGTAACGTTTCAACTTCAAGAATGTTTTATTAATTATGGTATCATGATTTTTAACGGAGTTATGAGCGATCAAAAACAGAATGCTCTTTTATTTAATGCGCGTGTAACTCGATAACAAAAAATCGTAGGAATATTTGTTAAAAACAAACTTTTAGGAAAAAGTAAGCTTTCACACCAGATAGACAAAAATTTGCAACAAATACATTCTGTATATAATTTTGAGTTAACAAAATTCCGAAGAATTTTTCTCCAACCTAATATTATTTAAAAAAAAAAAAGAGTTGAAATATTAAAAACAATTATGAAATTACCAAGTGTATAAAGAGATTGTTTAAATGTCTAGCAACAATGACTGAGAATTTTGCTTTAAGTTTGTCCAATCGCCTTTTTTGTTCAGTAACAGCACTTAGTTTGTCTAAGCCCGATGGAAGAGGTGCTGTGATAGCTTTTAAGAGGGCTACACCAGCAAGGCCAAGCTCTTCTCTCTCGCCTGGAAGTTCTGCTTCATTCAAGGTACGTTGGTACGTTGCAGAAATATCTAATTGCAACTTAAAAAGAAAAAAAATTATATAATTTCATATTCTTCAACAAACTAAAATAGAATCTGATAGAAAATTCTGATTAAAAAGTTATGCCATATCTTTTATAATGTTTTTTTATCAAATTATTGTAAAGATATTTTACATATATTATTTAAATCTTGAGGGGATCCTAAAAGTCATCTATATTACCGATTAAACGATTAATAATTTTTGTATAACAATTACTTTTTTTCTTGTTTATAATTTTAAAAATTATTTTCCAGGATAAAGCATATACATTAATAAGTGTCTATGAGATGGAGTTTATGTCGAGGACAAAAAACTGTTTAAATTGAAATCTTCTTTACTATTTCTTAGTCCAATATGGCATTAGAATTGTCAATATCATAACATTTCCTGGATATAAAAGCTTTGCAATCTGTACTTACGAAATTGTGGTCCACAAACACATAATTCGCATGAACAAACAACGTCGAAGTCTTGGAATTAGATTTACAAGGGGAACACTAGATGACGATGTCGGGTATTTTGATGCGTTTTTTACAGGCAGTTCTTGAGCGAAAAAAAAACGATACGTGTTCGGTCGTTTCAACTATTGGCCATAGTATCGAAGAAATCGATTTTTTAAATAATTATTGTAATAATTTAAAAAACAATAATAAATATTAATTAGCGGGCAATGAGAGTACACAGCGCGGTACTTGACGTGCAATACATAATATATTTACTATAATTTTACTGTAATTGTTGATAATAAATTTCTTGAATGTTTCGATTTATTTTAAACCATCATCAGCAATCCATAATTTCCACGAACAATATTCTAATCCGCATGTTGGAGATGGTCTGCGTTCGACAGAGGATGAGCATATCCTTACTTTTTAATTGAGAAATGCCGTTAATTTTCTTCGTTGAATAACCAAGTGAATAACGTCCGTTTGCAGATCACAATTCGAAGTGCAACGCGATTATGATACGATATATAGAAATAAATTATAGACATATTATTTTAAGATACTATCCATGTGAAAATCAAATATGTAATAGTAGTACAATAATGTAAAATTATAATAAATATATTATGTATTGCATGTCAAGTACCGCGCTGTGTATACTCTCATTGCCCACTAATTAATATTTATTATTGTTTGAAGTTCGAGAGCCCTATTAAATATAATTTAGTTCATTTAAAAAACGTATGTAGGAAAATATCAATATCTATATAAATTTCATTTTGAGACTTGGTTAAGTGAGAGACTTGGTTAGGTGGCGTGAATGAGAATGCAAGAGAGATTGCGGAGAGTGTGTGAGAAAGAATAGCGAATAATAGGCGAGTATTGCGAATAATTAGATTAGGATGTGCGATTCCACGAAAGCGGGCAATAAGGAAGTCGAGAGAGTGGAGACAGAGATAGGGGATAGATAATAGGAGACAGGCGAAAGAATGTGACGAAAGAAGTTATGGTGGGAAAGGAGCCGGTAGACACGGCCAGCGGAGGGACGGATAGAGAAGCCAAGGCGAAACAGGAAACGGAGCAAAAAAAGATAACGAGAAACAAAAAGGAGCATTCGTGAATATTAGGAAAAAAGGCAAAGCGGATAGGATGAAAGAAGAATTGCGAGAAATTACGGAGAGAAGGAAAGAAAGAAAATACAGGGCTGGCTAGAAAGAGAAATTAGAGAGATAAAAAGAGAAGTATACAGTTGCATGGAAAAAGAAAAGTCTAAAAAAGTCAAAAGTTTAAAGGAGGAATGGGCGAAGCAAATGGAAGAGGCAGAGATTAGAGTAAGGGAATTGACAGAGAAAGGCAGAGAATCGGAGGTCAAATTTGAGCAGCTAGAGGGAGAGGTTAGGAAAAAAACAGGGAGCAGTAGGAGAGAAGAGTGAAGAGGCCAAGACTGGAGTAAGTGGCAAAGGAAAGTATACAGGGACAGTTATTAATGAGAGAGAGCTAAGTTATAGAGAGGTCAATACATTGAAAAGATAAATAGCGAAAGAGAGGAAAGGAGACTGAATTTTGTCATAAAAGGGAGATATAGAGATAGAATCAAAAAATAGGAAAAAGAAGCAGAAAAAAGAGAGATATGGATAAAAGAGTGGATAAAAGAAAAGTTAGAGGAATGTAATATAGTTGCGGTTAGAGAGAGTGGTAGTGTATATAGTTAAGATAGAGGGAGAAGAGAAAAAAAAGGAATCATAAAAAATAAGCACAAGTTAAAAGGGGAGAGAATATTTATAGAAAATAACTTAAACTGGAAGGAAAGGAAAATTCAAGAAAAAATGAATAGATGGACAAAGGAGCAAAGAGGCAAGGGAAAGGAGGTAAAAGTAAGATTAGGAAAAGTGAGAATGGAAGGAGCGTGGAAAGGATAGAGATAGAAAAAGAAGAGGCGGAGAGAAATAAAGGAAATGTAGAAGAGAACAAGAAAAATAATAATGCTAGAGACAGAGCACAGAAGAATTTCGGTTGAGCCAAAAAGAAGAAGAGGAGGGGAGAAAAACGAGGATCGAAGAGAATAAGGGATGTCAACAAAAGAAAGAAGAAAAGAAAATATAACGGAAAAGATAAGAAGAAATAGGAAAATAGGAAAATAGGTAGAAGTACGGAGAAGGGGATAAGAGGAAAAGTAATAAGAGGAAGGGGGAAAGGGAGAAGGATATGTTGTTCTGGAATTATGCAAGGATATGGAATAAAGATATAGATTTTTCGAGGTATGTGAAAAGTTTTGACTTTATCAGCCTATGTGAAACATGGATAGAGGAAAAGGATTGGGAGACAGATTTAAAGGACAGATTATCAAGAACACATATATGGGAGTGTCATTTTGCAAGGAGGAAGGGAAAGGTTGGGCTAATAACAGTTTTATAATAGAGAAAAGAAACGACTAGAAGCTTCAAGGAGATAGGCTAATACAAGAGGAGAGAGAAGGTATAATAAATAATAAATAATATTTAATAATAAGGATTTAATAATAAATAAGGAAAGAGAAAGGATTATCTCGGTTTATGGAGAACAAGGAGGAAAAAATTTGGATGAAAAGATGGAAGAATGTATAAGGGAAAAAGAAGAAGGAAATTTAATCGTGGGAGGAGATCTAAATATAAGAATAAAGGAACTAGGAGGAATGTAAATAGAGGGAGAAGGATGGAGAGATGTAGCAAGGATAAAACTGTAGGAAATAGAGATAGGAGCTTTGTGAAATAGATAAAGGGTAATAGATAAAGGTTTGTAAACGGAAGCACACCGGGGGATTGGAAGGACGAATATACGTATATAGGAGCGAGGGGTAATAAATTATTCGATTATAGATTATGTAATGGTTAATGAAGGTCAATGATGTGAAGGATAGGATTATAGATTTTAAAGTGGATGTAAGAGTGGATTCGGATCATTTGCCGTTGTGCTTAAAGATCATCAGGGAGCAAGAAGAAAAAAAAGAAGAGAATCCAACCACAGAAGCGGAACGAGTGTGGAAAGAATAATAGTCTGGGATGTGGAAGTAATTGAAAGATACCAGAACACAGAGGAAAAGAAATGAAAAGAAGAAGAAATACAAGAAGGGAAAAGAAAATCGAAGAAAACTGGGAAGAAATTAAACAAATAGTATATAATGCATTGAGAAGAGGGTAAAAAGGAAGAATAAGAAGTTAGAACACAAGGACAGGAAGTGTACCAAAAATAAGAGGGAAGTAAAAAAGTCATATTGGAAATGAAGGAAAGGAAAAATAGGAAGACTATTTGCAAGAGAAAAGGAGATTTAAGGAATTGCTGAAGAAGAAGAGGAATTAAGGAACTTGAAAAGAGAGGGGAATATATAAAAATATATTAATAAGAAAAAGGACAGAAAGAGGCAGATTGAAAATAGTATAAATAAAGAACAATGAAATCATTTTAAGGAACTGAGTAGCGAAGAGGTTAATGGAGAGAAAAGAGAAGTGAAAAATGAAAGCACAAAATTGGAAGAAGAAGAAGAACTGAAGGAGATAAAGAAGACACTAAGAAAAATGAAACTTAGGAAAGCTGGCATCGACAGGATATCGACAGAAGCGTGGAAATATGCAAGGAAAAGGCCATGAACGAAGTTGGTCTTTAATGAAGATGGTATGGAGAAAAAATTCCAGAAGATTTGACGAAAAGCATAATAGTCCCTATATATAAGAGGTGACCAAGAAAAAACAACAAATTATAGAGGGATATCATTGCTATGTACAGCATATAAATTGTATGCAGAGGTGCTGAAAAATAAACTAGAAAAAGAGGCGAAAAGAATGATCCCAGAAACTCAAGCAGATTTCAGAAGAGGAAGGTCGACGATCGATAATATCTTCGTGATAATATTATATACATCATACAGAGGGAAGGAAACAAAAAAAGGAGAAAATGGGAAAGTTTTCATGATATTTACGGATCTGAAGGCTGCCTTTGACAAAGTGAACAGAGGAACTGCTTGAGGGAATAAGAAAGAGCTTGGTTAGAAGAATTGAGAAGATCTACAGGGAAGTAACGGTTAGAACGAAGTTAGGAAATACTGAAAGTTTTGTAATGAAGAGAAGCATAAGGCAGGAATGATGAGTCCACTTCTTTTCAATTATACATCACAGACTTAGACGAAAAATTTAGAGGCAGAGATATCGCAGGAATAGGTATAGATAAAGGATTTGGAATCTTGTGTATGCGGATGATATAGTTCTATTCGCAAAAAATAGGAAAGTCCTGCAGGATATGATAGGAAGTTTTAGGAGATTTTTAGAGGAAAAGAAATTAGAGCTATGTACAGAAAAACTAAGGTATTGGTATGTAATAAGAGAGGAAGAGAAAAAATATGGAAATGGAGTAAAAAAGAGATAAAAGAAATGCAGGAATTTAAATGTCTAGACTTTATTTTAAATAGATGGAACTGTAAAGAGCATATTAAAGAATTAAGTAGAAAGGGTAAGATGGCGATAAGAAAGATATGAGGTTTAGGAGAGAGGATGTGCAAGAACGATTTCAGGAGAAGATGGATCTTATTTAAATATTTGATGCAAGGTGTTATGGCTTATGGAATAGAAATATGGAATTTGGAAGAGAAAGAGGAATTGAAAAAGGTTATGATGGATTATATAAGATGGATGTTTAGTTTGGATTTCTGCACAATTTAATCATGGAGCTTCTTATGGTTAAGCTCAGAGTAGGAATAAGAGCAAGATTTGAGTATAAAATAAAATCAGGAAGAGCAGGAAATTTGACAAACGCGATTTGGGAAGAAAAGAAGAAGAATGATTGGGGGGGATATATACGGACAGAAAAGGAAGTATTTCAATAGGAACGGAGTATAGAAGCAAGGGAAGTGAATGAGGAAGAAGATTTTGAGGATCAATTAATAAATAGAAAAAAAGAAGTGCAAAGATAGTGAGAGGATGGTAAAATTCAAAAGGAAAGGTATAACGAGAAATATAAGGAAAAAGAGACAAATAGCAGGGTCCCAGAATATTTGAGGAAAGATAACTTAAGGAAAGGGAAAAGAAGAGAAGAGGTGAGAGCCTTGTTCAAATTAAGATGTGAGACTTAGAAGAAGGTAATAAATACTGGGTAGAAGAGCATAGGAAAAAGTATATATTCTGTGACAAAGGAAAAGATAATTTAAAGCACTACATAGAGGAATGTTTAGAAATAAAAGAAAAGTTTATTAAATTAGGAAAAGATAAGGAAGAGATCTTACTAGGAAACTGTGTGATGAGAAGTTAAATGAGGTGAAAGGGGAAATAATAAGGAAATTATGGAAAGAGAGAGGAGTAGTGAAAAGAGTCAAAAGAGGACAGGGAGGAAATGTATAGGTAGAGGGAAGGAATGGAAGGAAAAGAAAAGTAAGGTGAACTAAGAAGTAAGTAAGAAATAAATATGTGATAATAATAATAGATGGTGATAAGTCTGTGATATAAAGATAATGTATGTAGGTATTGAACGAAAATATATTACATTAGAAGTAGATATAACTAAGAGAGAAAAACGAATAAAGCGAAAAGAAATAAAATGAAATAAAGATAAGTAGATAAAGAAGCGAAGTCAGAGGATTTAACCAGAAAAGTAGGGAAGTAAAGCAAACATTTTTTTTTTAATTTTTATAATAATATATGTGCGACAGCTTGCGGACGAGGTATGAATGAGTTAAGAATTTTATGTATATAAATCAAGTCTCCTTCTTGGCTACGCTGATGTATAATAAAATTCTATTCCATTCTATAAATTTCATTTTATTTCATCGAATATTAAGGATAAAATTACATCTGGGTGGATGATTCTGAATCTCGGATGATGATTCTGAACGCAGCAAGTACACCGCGCGCTAATCAAAATGTTGCTCACTTCAATAAGCATTCAACTTGCTCATGCAGCGATTCTTCGTACTGAAGAAGTATTCGATGAAATAAAGTGAAATTTATAAAGATACTGATATTTTTCTATACATTTTTCAAATTATTACAATAATTATTTAAAAAATCGATTTCTTCAAAATTATGGCCAATGGCTAAAATAGCCGGATACGTATCGTTTTTTTTTTCGCTTAAGAAGCGATATAAAATGCGCATTAAAATCGATACCATAATCTGATATTCCCCTTGTTAGACACTTTATCGCGACGAATTTATTATACGAAAATTGACACAAACGTGTGACTGCATTTATCATAGTAGCATGAGATATTGATGTAGTAATCTATATGATATAAAGATATGTTGATATGCTGTAAAACAGCAACTTTTGATGACCTTATCAGAGTTCGGGCTTCACTTTAGAATCCCCTTAAGTTATTTATCGTATAATACAAATCTATTATTTTTAATATAAAGTAAGGCTATCTAATATTGCTGAATTAAGGAAATATTATTTCGAGAAAGAGAGAAAATTTAAAAATAAACAACATTGAAGCATCATTTTGAAAATCGCGATGTAAACAACGATTTATTAAAAAATAAATTTTATTTAATGCATTTGCAATTGAAAAAAAAATAAATTTATTGCCTTTGCAATTGAAATCCTTAGATTTAAAAAAAGTCATAACAATAATTTAATAAGAAAACAATCTACAAACATATATTTAGGAATATTTAGAATTATATATATCTCCTAACACAGATATCTCAAGCTTCTATCATTTTATAATTGTAATAAGTAAGGTATGAATCATGATGGAATTAAGGATCGACAGGAGTGACAAGCCAATTCATTTGTACTTTATTTGTATGTGTGTGTGTGTGTGGTGCAAAATATAAGCCAAAACGCGTTTTATGACAAAATATTTTTTCTACGAAACGATATATGGTAGAGTCTAATAGTGTGCAACTACATATCTGCTACACTATTAGACTCTATATATTGTTTCGTAGAAAAAATATTTTGTCATAAAACTTGTTTTGGCTTACGAAACTACGAAGCCTGTTAAAGAACAAAATTTTGCAGTTTCATTCTTAAAAACATTTTTAATGAATAAAATGATATACTCCTTATTTACGATGCAGATACTTGTTTTTATGCTTATATTATGATATTTTATCTCCAAGAAGTAATATTATGTCATAAAACTTTTTTAGCTTCTTTTTTTATGAAGTTGGGAAGGCTCATACAGAGCCGGATTTTGCAAATTGATTCTTGAAAATTTCTTAATAAAATTATGTATACCTGAACTGCACTATAATACACATCAGGAGATTTCAGAACAATTTTTATTTTGCCTATTTTCTAAAAAAAATCGCTCTGTACGAGCCTTCAGGAGCCTTTTCTGATTACAAATATCGCAATTAAAACACAATTTATCCAGTATTTTAATATAAAGAATTTGAGCATAATAAGAAATTCATTTTCAACTAGAGTTCTCCATAATCTCTCCTGTCAACCCTTAATAAGGTGAAACATTGCGCATAATGATGGTAACAATACTAGAAATAATCAATCAAATGTTCCCCAATATGCATTTTTCTGTATATAATAGCGCTGGTTATAACAGTCAATCAAACATTACCTAAATTCGCTCTCCTGCCGTGCATCCACGGGAATGCTTCACCTTATTAATTCTATCATGGTATGGATGAATGTGATCCTAGGGTACGCGTGGAGAACTGCTGTGTGCGAGTGAGTCGCTCACTGAAATAAGATAGCAACATTTCTCGAGGAGATTCGAAGCCTACTGACTGTACCTGATTTATTCGAATATATCTCGGTTGGTGCATGGTCTATTCAATGTAAATGGAGTGCGGAGAATTTTTCTATTGATTTGAGACAAAGAACGCTTTTCTTCAAAATTTTCTGAAATTTTTAGAAGAAAAATTGGCCTCAGCTGAAATTGATAAAAATATTTATGTAATATTTTTACAAAGCCAGATTGATTTATTGTAAGCGTTGTTCTATTTTATACAACTTCATATTCTATAAATTGAGCAAAATAACAAACATAAACAATATTTGTATATTTGTATAAATCAAAATTATTGGCAGATTGCTGCCTTTGCAGTGTCAATAGTTGTGAAGACAGAATCTGCTAATAATTTCTATGTAAATATTGTTTGTTTATACTACTTTACTCGTGTCGATTTACAGAATATAAAGTTATCTTATACAAGTAAAACGACGCTTATAATAAACTTGGTCCGGCTTTCTAAAAATATCATAAATTTTTATCAATTTCATTTGAGACCAATTTTTCCTAAAGATTTCGGCATCTTGAAGGAAAGCATTTTCACGCGATCTCGAATCAATATAGAAAAATCAATACAGAAAAAAATCTCTGTGCTCTATTTACATTGAGTAGGCTATTCGCTAAGATAGATATTGCTACGCTTGGCTTATCACTGAGACACTACCGTGTCTTCAGATATTCGGATAGATCAGTAGGCTTCGAGTCTTCTTGAGAAATGTTATCTTATTTCAGTGAGCATCCGACTCATTCACATGCATCGGTTCTTTGCGCATGCCTCTAGGATCGTGCCTAAACATCACCTTAATAATAAAAAAAATAATTTCATAATTTTTAATTATACTTTGTTCTCTTCTACTTACAATTACTAGATTTAACTTATCCAACAAAAGCCTAGCATTATTATTCGCTGTATGTATAGCTTGATTTTTTTGACCAACTCGAGCCATAACTTCTCTTATTCTTCCTAAAGCTTCATCATATGCCGCTAGTCGCGTTTCTACGATAGAAGCTTCGATTATTGCTGCGTCTATACTATTCATCAGTTGTGTTACTCTCTGCTCTGATGCTAAGACTGAATGTACATTTTCCTAAGGAAGAATTTAATAAATTATTAATAAACTATATTGCAATATTATTTAAATTTCTTTATATATCATATGTATTATATATCATATGTATTACTTATATTTCTACGATAAATTTTTTATGAAAGAAGTATTTATTTTACCCCATCAAGAATAGATAGATTTTTTGAAAGAGTTTCCATAAAAAGCTCAGCGTTGGAAACAGCGTATTCACAATTTTCCATCATTTGTTTTAAGTCAGCAGCTTCCTTTTCAGTAATGGGTTGATAATCTGAACTAATAGGTGATGCCAAAAGATCTAAGAATTATTATATTATTAATTAAATAGAAAAATCAATCATTAACAAATTTTCTTGTGAATATAATTACATAAAAAAAGACATTAGCAAACTCATTAAATTGAACAATAAAGACATACCAGGTGTAAATGTGATACTATCAGTTTCCTTCAATGCGGTTGGATCAATCAGCCACTCTTTAGGAATATTTTTAAATTCTGGCCTCTGAGTTAAGCTACACGAATAAGCATATAAATTACTAACAAACGTTCGCCTTTCTTGTACAGTAGTGGATGACCATTTGTAAACTTTGTCAATATGCATCTCTATGTCCATTGAATCATTTTTCACACCATCTATGATTTGTATATCGTTTAGAGACCATGATTGTTTCTTTTTATAAACATTTTTATCGTTCTTCTTCACTTGGTATAATATAAGAGATCCTGGAGTATCTGTTGTCATAGCCAGACATAGAAAACTCATCTTTTTCTTCTTGTAAGCTTTACTAACGTAGCATACGCTGAGTAATTTTTCATCGCTAAGAGTAAATACTTCTCTTTGCAAAGTATGTCGTATAGCAGCCATAGCTAGAATTTCATTAATACATAGTTTATATTCTTTACTTATGATCTTCATTATTTAATCTTAAATATTGTTTGCTCATATCCTTCATTTCTAACTAATTCTAATTATTAACAAGTAGAAACAATATTTATAACGCTGATTCTATGAGTCGGTAATCGATAGTCCTAAGTCTTATTGGTGAAGTTGACACATAGCCAACTTGTACGACTAATACTCGTATTCATTCAGTCCTTCCTTAGTTTAAGAAGGAAGCCTCCATGAAGGATTTCTCGATTCTCCAAAATCTCTTTGTTTCATAAACGGATTTCAAGTTTGCTTTGCCGAAGAAAGGAATATTTTAGGGATTTTAGTAACCTATTGAGGATAGCATATCACAATATACAATATATGCATACCTAATATCATGAATTACGGATAATAAAGGCTATAAAGGCATTGTTGATTAAATAAGATCATGATTAAGCATTTTGCAACAATGAACAAAAATAAAACTAATAGTGAATTTGATTGGACGCACTCATTGCGCACTGATGCACATTGAAACTGCCGTACATAAAATAATGTAAATATATGTTTATAAATAAACATAGAATTAAATCGATTAAATTGTAAAATACATTTTATTGTATTGTTAGATGAAATATGTATTTTATAATACATGTAAAGTATTTTATAATACATGTAAAATATATATTTTATAATATACAAAAATATGTATTTTATAATCGAAATATTTGCATTTTATTTTTATACTCAAATTAAATTAGTGTACAACGGCTTTAATATGCATCAATGCTTTCAATCGAATTCGAAATAATACTTGTTATACGAAGGAAAAAATGCTTTTAGAGTTTATTTCCGAAAAAAACCTATCAAAAATAATTATCGATGCGTCAGATTTAAATTAAAAGCTATCAAAAAGACCAGTATGACGAATTAAATTTGAAGATTTGCTTGATTATGAAGGCTATATCTCCTCCTTAAGGAAACTCTCTTGAGAAAGTTAACAAGGCTCTTTGTTTGATCAAGGAAGGATTATGAAACATGAAGGAATAAGGAATCCTCATTTCTCAAGGAAGGACTATGAATATAAGACTCTGGCTTCACTGATTAAGACTAAAACTTTCAGCTATCGATTTTCATTATAGAATCAGCATAAAGAATATTTAAGTGTATAGATTATGTTCCGAAACCGTTGATAATTATTCAGTTTAGCTTCCTCGCACCTTATAAAAATCAATTAAATCAGGCTTATTCGACGCATTTTTACATTAAACGAAAGAATTTGGCAGAAATAAGTGTCGTTCTGTTCCGCGAACCAAAATATCAATCGTTAAAGACGATTATTCAGGTTAAGAAATCTGTCAGCAACACAAGCTAACTAAAGTATGTTTTTGTAAAGGTGTCTTTTCATGCCAGCGCTTGACGCTCATTTTCGGCATCAAAATAGAAATGCCTTTTCATGCTGATATTCGACATTTATTTTCAGCGTCAAAATAGATCACGTCATCAAAATTGATGCTTGATATTCGTCAATTTCTATTACGTGACTTATTTTGATGCCGAAAATGAGCGTCGAGCCAATTTAATCAGTTACATCAGTAAAGCTGCATTTTTATGTTGACGCTTGAATCGAGTGTCGATACCTTTGATGTTGAGATTCGTGAAACACGTGACCTAACGCCATATCCTTGATTGAAAAAAGAGCCAAATTTAAAAAAATAGATATCGTAAAATTAAAAATATTTAAAGTAAAATATTAATATTATATATATATTTTTAAAATAGTACAATAAAATAATAAATATTTTTGAGATTTATTTGTCATTACATTTTATTAATTATTTATTAACATCATAAAATTATAAAAAATGATAAAACATACTCCAAAAATAAATTTCACATAAAATGAATTATGTATTTTATATGTCTACTACAAATTAATATATATGCGATTTACATATTTATTACAAGATTATAATTATAAAAATTTATTGTATTAATAAAATAAAAAATATTACACAACATAACGAAAACGATATAAAATATCAAATTATAAGTAATCCTCAAAAGTGTTATGTGTTATTATTCCGCATAACTTTTGAAGTAATACTTACACATTGTAACATTGTTACATAATAAATTTGTAGAGATTCAGTTGGAAAAATAATTAAAAATATATAATAAAAAACATAATAAACATAATAAACTAAATAAGAACATAATAATTAAAAAATGTAATAAACTAAAAAGAAAATAATAATATGAAAGTAATAAAAGTGAAAAGTACATCAAATTACTGCCAAAGCCAGAAGTGAATTACAAAAAATTAAAGATTTTGTAAACTCGCAGTTTTTCTATGACCGGACTGAGATTTGAAATCTATTAGCAAATTTCAATGTATAAAATAAACGTACTCTACCATAAAAAGTTACCAAATATATTTTGAAAACTGTTTAAAAGGATAGCTAAAGATATTTTTGAAAAGATTGTTAATAATTTTTATAACTACACTACTTCCTGTATAATAAAATCATATATATTATTAAAAAATAATTTTAAAAATATTTTTATGTATTGTACAAAATCAGTTTTTGGCATTAATAAGTTACCAAATAGATTTTTTTTTATAGAATTGTAAGTTCTATAAAAACAGTAAATAGTGTTAGTGTCCCAGCAAACGAGAATGGATTAAAATGGATTGAAATTTTTTTTATCCGAATGCGTATTTTAAAGTGAATACTGTTTGGATTTAATTGGATTCAATTGGATATAATTAAATGCAATTGGATTGAAAAACTGCATTTTCTATTCAAAATTTTGAATTAAATAGTATTTACAATGTGTGTGTTTTGTACAAAAAAAACTAATATTATTTTTAGATTTAAAGACTTTATAGAGATAAACTTCATGCAATTCCTATAAATAAATAAAAATGCATTCAAGATTGAAAAGCATTCATTTTAACATTCGTGAATTAATATTTCTGAAAAATCTGAATCCATTCTCGTTTGCTGGGTTGGTTCTTACATTCCGGTTTAAATCTTAATTCGGTTTAAACTTTCGGTGGAACTAGGCCAATGATAGGTCGTAACTGAGTTATAAAACGCCAGTTATAGTCGATCAACGCACAATATTTTTCGGGATTGTGCACTGACCCATAATTACGACTTAGGTTCCACGATTTAGATGCGGCCGTCATAATGTTGAGTTGAGTCCAATTCAAATTTTTGAATAGGAAATGCAGTTTTTCAATCCAATTGCATCCAATTGAATTTAATTGAATCCAATTAAATCCAAAAAAAAGTATTCGCTATTTAAAATACGTATTCGGACAGAAAAAATTACAATCCATTTTAATCCATTCTCGTTTGCTGGGAACCAACTACATTTGAGTATTCCCCTGTTACAGTTGAACGACAGGGAAATGCTCGACTGTAGTTGATTGGTTTTTCTAATCCGGTTTAAACTCTCGGTAGAAATTATAAGCCATTGTGTCCATATAGCTAGCAACCCAGCAAATGAGAATGGATTGAAATGGATTCAGATTTTCAAATGTCTATGCCTTTCCTAAATGCATTTTTATTCATTTAGTCTTACGTCCAAGCTCCGCATGCATGAAGCTGAAGAGGTGAACGCAACAGGAAATTATTAAACCGAATTATAGACCGATTTGGTCGTGTGCAGACTCCGGACCGCAAGAGAACTATGGGGAAGGACCAACGCAAATCGGGAAGCATTTCGCTCCCAAGGCTCCTAACGAGCCGAGGGTCGAATGAAAGACAAAGTGGAAACCTCAACTTGTGCTCCGCTAAACGAACACATGAGTCGTATTTTTAATTTAAAGGGCCTAAACTGGATCAGTAGCGGGAGGACGCATTAACATCAGATGTGCCGGTACGTGCATATGTCCTGGCTTTCGATCATGGAACTTAATTCAAGTAACCTGGGAGAGGGCGAAGTGCAACCACGGGAGAACTTACAATGAATACAAAGAGAGATTTTTTCAAATTAATTAACGAGGATTAAATTTAATAAAAGTAATATAATAAAAGAAATATTTAGTAATACATTTTTCTTAAATATAAAAATATAAGCCTTTGGTTCTTTATTCTGAAGTATGGACGTACGAATTTTTGTGTGTGTGTGTGTGTGTGTGTGTGTGTGTGTGTGTGTGTGTGTGTGTGTGTGTGTGTGTGTGTGTGTGTGTGTGTGTGTGTGTGTGTGTGTGTGTGTGTGTGTGTGAGTGG
>Ga0157364_1000963_pt1 | contig 22858 bp, 16 predicted proteins | sample AttsexASBM2_FD_111476 | JGI IMG/M metagenome (GOLD analysis project Ga0157364, IMG submission 111476) | Fungus gardens microbial communities from leaf cutter ant in Ribeirão Preto, State of São Paulo, Brazil - Atta sexdens ASBM2 | ecosystem: Host-associated > Fungi > Mycelium > Unclassified ...
TCACCTTAACTTTCCCTTTTAGTTGCTTAATTCTCGAAAAATATATTTATATGTATATATAAAATATTTTACGAAATTTACACTTATCACCTTGAGATGAAATGAGAGCTTTAATTTTAATAATTATAATTTCGATTAATTTTAACGAGTTCAGTTTCTCTTTTCCTTACCTTCTACTGTAATTGTATGTCTAAGAAAATATGATTAAAAATGCTTTCGAGGTTGCTGAATATAGAGAATCTTGCATTAAATGTGCTTTAATTAATATGAATAATATATCATATTGATAAAAAATATATTTATATTTTATTAATAATATTATTGCGATAAAAAGAACAAAGAATTACAAATACAATAATATAATTATACAATAGCAAATTAAGCATTATGAAGAAAATAGAAGAAAAAATTTTACAAAATTGATATATGCAAATATGAGTAATTTGAAAACAAGTAATTAGCAATTATAAAATTTATAAAAAACTTCCACAGAAAATTTTGTCAATATTATCAACTTATTCATATAAAGTAATATTGTAAACTACAAAAATTATACTTCATTAAACGAACAAAACTGCGATATTCTATAATGTTAAATAAGATAAAAATTTTTAGTGCTCCATGTAAATTGAAGAAACTTTAATTCATAAAAATACATTTATTATAAATATTTTATATTTTTTAAATAATAAAAAGTTCGCTTTTTAAGAAAGAGAAATTATTGATCTTCTTGGATTAATTTAATTACTCATTATAAAATTTAAAAAGTCTTTTAAATTATAAATAATAATTTTATATTAATAAATTTATATTCTAAATTAAGTTAAATTTATTAACATTTTATTTCTTTCATATCCAATTGTAAATAATAAAAGATCACTAGAAACAGTAGTGAAGAATCTTGTTTAAATATATAGAATATTCATTAAAGTTTTATTCAGATTGTCAGATAAAAACTTTCGATGAAGTTAGCTCTAGGGTGTCCATCAAAAGTCAGGAACGAGTTTGCTAATGGAAAAGTACTCTTCACGAGCGCTGACCTTTCTATTGAATTAAATTCAATTACAATCGCTCTGATGTGATCAAGGTTTAATTTGAAAAAAGAAACATCATCTTTTAAAAATTAATACAATTATTATTATAAAAATTATTATAAAAAAATTATTATAAAAATTATTACAACAAAAATTGATCAAGCAATACAATTAAAGAAACATATCATCATATATTTCGACATATTATTAAATGTTTTCGTGTAAAACTGCGTTATCTTATTATTGAGAGTCATTTTATATAAGAGTGACATAATTCTTACGGTAGACATTATCACGCAAAAATTTACATATAACGACAACATGATAAGACAATGCCTTATTACGGAAACATTGGTCGCACGATAATCACGTATCTGTTTTCAACGAGAAAAATTTCCGGTATGCAAAAATAACATTATATGCGGTTTATTTTATATATATATATATCTTATATAAGAAGATTACAATATTTAATAAGAATTTTATATATATAATTTTATATATATATAATGTATCAGTAAATCTAATTGTATTTTAATTTTTAATACTCAAAATTAATTTTTCTCTAAGGAAACATCGATTTTAGATTTTTTCTAAAAGAAAAAAGAGATGAATTAAAGAAAAATCGAATATCATTTATTATTTAATAAAACTGTTAAACATATGAAAGGGAATGAAAGAATGTAAAGGAAATGATTAAGAAATATTATAGATAGTTCATTAATCAAATCAGATTGGTCTTGTTTATCCCTTTATGGGTATAACGCTCAAGAATTCGCTACTGCACTTTTCAGGTATTTGAAGGTAAATGAAATCATATCGCAAAATAATGCAGTTCATTAACCGCAGTCGAGATAAGTCAGTGAGATAACAAACTGTGTCATAAATTATACTGTTCTTTCAATGTTGACGTTCCATTAATTATAAATCTATTACATTATCGTTCTTCATCATTTCCATCTTATAGTTTATTACAGCCATTAATTTTGCAACTAATCTTGTTTGTCGATATTAATTAGTAGAAAATATTGAAAAGGTATCAGAGAGAGTAAAAGAGAACAAAAGAATTATAATAGTATTTCATTCTTTTTACTTTTAATGTTACTCATATCAAGTATTCAATTCTTTCATCAATTTTTTAGTATTGTAACAAATTTATAACCGTAAATATTATAATCATGTAATTATTGTAATAATATAGCACAATACAAAGTTGACACAGACAGTCTATTTAAATTTCTACTAATGGTTTACATTTAAAGGACGAGTGAGAGAAACGCAGAAATTTATTAAATTTTAATAGTAGAATAATTATATAAAGCATTTATATAAGTAAATTGACAACATTCCGTTTAAGTCAACCGTTAGTTCAATGAATACCTGGCACAGTCTAACGTTCGTTTCAAAAACGCATTGGCAGTGTCCTGCAAGCCGTAAGTACATCACTATGCCAACAATATACGCGTTATTATTGTTTATATTTTATTGTCTATAATCAAATATAAAAGGTGTCCTATTTGTAACATTATTTCTGATAATATACAATATTAAAATATTTTAGATTAAACTTACTCTATTTCGAGGGAATGAATTAAACATTAAAAGCGCCTCTGAAGTACAAAGTACTATTGATTTGATGTCGATCAAATAATGCAATCGAATCTTTTCTTAATCGCTCTTGTAAGATTTTTAAACTCGTTTTTTGCCTAACATCATCCAATTCAATTGATTCAATTAAGAGACAACGTGTCGCCAAAGGCAATTATATATCATTATCCTTGAGAGCGAATGTGGATTACGGAAAATGAGTCTTGAGTGTAAATTCTGATATATATATATATATATATATATATATATATATATATATATACATATACACTACATAATGTATTTAAATCACGATCTAGATGTAACGTTTATGCAATATTAGCATTTGTAAAAATCGAAGTGGGACGACGATCAGCTGATCACCTTTCACCCATGCTTACTAATGACTGCTGTTAATACTGTTAACAGTTACAGTATCATTCCTTTTGACTGAAGGTCAGAGTCTAGTCTGATGCTCTGATTCTGACTCATCAATTAATTTTTTGCCAATATCGCAAGAAAAGGAACGATAGCGATACACGTGCAACGTTCGATGTTGTTCGTAGAATAATGAAGACAATTGAATTGAAATATATTTTGATAAATAAAATAGGATTATAAATTTATTGCATTTTTCTTTTCTATATTTTTTTAATTTTTAAGAAAGACAGAGGTGTTCAGTGGATTTTTTAAAATTTCGTTTTAAGTGCTGTATTTAATGTGTTATTATCACGTTTCAGGGTATGGCGTTCAGTATTGAGGAAAGGCAGATACTGGGTATACATGGTCTTCTACCGGCAGCCGTAAAAACCCAAGAAGAACAGTTAGAGCTTTGTCGTCTTAATCTGGAACACTACACGGATGATCTCTCAAAATACATATATCTCATAGGCCTACTGGTACATGAACACGACAGTTATAGCTGTCGCTTGATCGGAGACGCTATATTAGTAGTCTCCCCCGTCCCCGCTTGATCAGGTCTGCTCTTCTCATATGCGTTGATTCTCACATAGGATCTTATTCCTTAGGATAGAAACGAGAAACTCTTCTACCGTTTGTTGGCAGAAGATGTAGATAAAATAATGCCATTGGTATATACGCCGACCGTGGGTTTAGCATGTCAGAAATTCGGTCTGGTTTACCGTAGGCCGCGTGGCCTTTTCATAAGCATTCACGATAAAGGCTATGTCTATGACGTTTTGAAAAATTGGCCCGAACACGACGTACGAGCAATCGTTGTCACGGACGGTGAGAGAATATTGGGATTGGGTGACCTAGGTGCTCACGGCATGGGCATTCCCGTAGGTAAATTGTCATTATACACCGCATTAGCTGGTATCAAACCCCACCATTGTTTGCCTATCACTTTGGACGTCGGCACTAATACCCAGGTATGCAAAAATACATCACATCTGCGGTAAACGCCTTCATTGATTCCCTCGTTATGAATGTGAAACATAAAAAATAATATATTTTTTCATAAATATTTCGCATTAATTTCTTCTTTAATCTTAAATCTATACATTTGAATCTTATATTCTTTTTGCAGTCTTTGTTGAATGATCCCCTATATATCGGTCACAGACACAAACGTGTCACTGGACAAGAGTATGACGACTTCGTGGACGAGTTTATGAAGGCTGTTGTAAAGCGATTTGGTCCGAATACGTTAATTCAATTCGAAGACTTCGGAAATGTTAATGCGTTCAGATTGCTTCAAAAATATCACAAGGAATATTGCACCTTTAATGATGATATTCAGGGCACCGCCTCTGTCGCTGTTGCCGGGTTATTGGCATCACTTCGTGTTACGCAGACAAAGCTCTCAGAGAATACAATCGTGTTTCAGGGTGCTGGAGAGGTTACTATCAAAATATTCAGTTCATCCTGATGAAAAATTTTTTCAGAATTTTACGAAATGGAATACTTTTCAGAAAAATTGAGAAAGTTATATCTTTTAAAATATATATCTTTTCTTAGAATTCTTCATATAAATTCTGAAATATTCTAAAATTTCTGTAATGTTGTTTTGTAATTTCTCTCTCTGATGAAATCTTATAAAATCTTAAAAAAAATAGAATAATCTTAGAATATTTCATTTTATACATATTATATGTACGAAAAACTTTGAAGAACTTCGAATTTATATTTAAAAAATCTGAGAAATTTCCTCAGAAAGAGTTATAAAATTATTTAGAAATTCTAACAAATTCTTTGAAAATTCTTATTAGAGAAAAATTTTTACTAGAGAATATGTTAACTGTCGACAAAAACACAATTGTGTTTTAAGGACCTATTCTGTAATTCTTAACGACTGTAACAATATTGTTACATTGTCATTGCACAGGTTTTGTATATAGTAAAAAAGCTGCGCAACGACAATATAATGATATTATAGTCGGTAAGAGATACAGAATAGATCCCTTAGTCGCGTTATAGATTATATTCGAAGAGTAGAATACACTTTCATGAATTATTTGTAGGCGTCATTAGGTATCGCGGCATTGTGCGTGATGACAATGCTAAAAGAAGGAATAACTAAGGAAGAAGCTAAGAGCAAAATTTGGATGGTAGACTCGAAAGGATTGATAGTGAAAGATCGTCCAAAAGGCGGACTGACGGAACATAAATTGCACTTTGCTCGTGAGGATAAGCCAATCGACACTCTGTTCGATGTTGTTAAGACCGCCAAACCTTCGGTTATTATTGGCGCAGCTGCTATCAAGGGTGCCTTCACAACAGAAATATTGAGGGAAATGGCGCGTATCAATGAGAGACCCATTATTTTCGCTCTAAGTAATCCAACGAGCAAAGCAGAGTGCACCGCGGAAGAAGCATATATTGCTACAGAGGTAAGAAGTTAACTTGTGAGAATAATTCTCTACATTCATTGAAAAATAAATTTTTAATATGAAATTTTGCTGACGTTTCCTGAATAATTTTAATCAACCATTGTTTGAATTGCGCAGGGAAGATGCTTATTCGCAAGCGGCTCGCCTTTTCCACCAGTCACATATAACAATAAAACTTACTATCCTGGTCAAGGTAATAATAGTTACATATTCCCTGGAATCGCGCTGGCCGTAATATGCGCCGGTATGCGCACCATTCCCGAGGAAACTTTTCTTATTGCCGCGACGGCTCTCTCCGACTTGGTAACGCAAGCCGGTTTGGACAGCGGTAATCTTTACCCACCATTGGCCGATATACAGAAATGTTCGTTGTGTATAGCATGTGCAATCATGAAATATGCTTATGAAAAATGTGAGTATAAATACTCCAAATGTGTTAGAAAAGATAGAAGACAAACAAAGCGTCTTATATATTCTGCTACATAATATAAATTATTCATACATTTTTTTTTATACGCAGCTCTAGCAACTGTCTATCCAGAGCCTTCAGATTACGAGAGTTTTATCAAGGCACAATTATACGATCCAAGCTATAAATCGGCAATTCCTCCAGTTTATTCATGGCCAATAATATAATACTTTCAATTTACTTTATCATTATTCAATACTTTAATTTGATTTTTATCTTTGATTTTATACATGATTGTTTCGGATCTATGAAAGAATAATAATATACATGTTTAGGGAATTCTTTGGGAATCTTCCTCGCTTTTTTAAAGTCTGTTGACCGGGCTTATTTCTAACAAGTATGTGCAAACGTGATCAATATTTAGTTATTAAAATTCGCAAGAATGAATTTGTGTTTAATATGAAGAAATTTTTGCAAATAAAAAAGTATATAAGTTCGATGTAAGAATTGATTTGCTGGTTAAACAAATAAATATCGACGCTACTTTGAAAGAAATGTATTTATTGCTACTAGAAATATCGTTTTTGTTTTCTGCAGAACATCCTAGATATTCTCAATCGCGTTTGACGAACAGTAGCTATAATATTGTTCATTTCGTAGACTTAGTATAACTAAGATCAAACAAAACTTATACGGATGACAGTTGTGCAAATGAAAAGTCTGTGACAAAAAAGTGAAGATTGCTTCTTCATGTTCGATCATTTTTCGCAATATTCAATATACGTAATTAATTTAATTTAAATCTTCACAAGACAATAATCGACAAAAAATATTACTTAATTAGGCCAAGAATTTACAAGGCGATGCTAAGTCTGCACGTACATCGCGAACAAATTTGCAAATTCTTTTCCCGAATTCAATGTATAGCCTATTACACACAAAATGACATAAGCTGTATAAACATGCACAATGCTACCAGATCAATAAGCATCCAGCATAAAGACATATTGATTTACATAAGAGTTATAAGATATTCATTAGTCCAGCGGCCTTATGCTATGCTTATTCAACTTAGGTTATGTTGTATGATGGACTTATCAGAAATGAATAAAAGAATTGTTTGAGAGAATATTTTCTAAGACAATTATGTATTCTTACATTTCAAGATGTATATAATTCACAACGATGAATTGTGGTGATTGTTATTCACACATTTCCTCTCTCGCTCGCTTTCTCTCAATTTCTGTCAACTCATTGACGTGTATGAGTAAAACTATTATCCATTTTATTTTTTCACTAGTCCGATACTTACTGTCAAAACACATTCATAGTCATCAATTCAAAACAGATTATGAACTGTTGACCCCGAAAGTGATCTTTATTCCAAATTCATTTATATCTAGTAATATTGTAATAAATTTAAGGGACAAAAAATGTACAGAAGAGCATTTAAAAAATTGTTTACAATTGTGGGACTCTGTTACGCTACACTGAGCAGACACACTGGCCTTTGCGTGCCAGTAACAGGGACCTTGTCGCTTGTCTCATGATAGACAAAAACTTGTCTCATGGTAGACATGCGATAAAAACAAACGCGGACCACCCAGGAGCTTATCGGGCAACGAGTAGTAAGCTGATCGCTCGTTAGATATATCGAATTAGTCCAAGTTCCACGGCACCACCGCACTACTGCTTTCTCTACATATAGTTCCTCTATATGGTTTCAAATTAAATCAGTGCTGAGTGCAGATGAAATGAGGAATTCCAATGATCAGTATTTATACACACATACACGCACTATTTTTCAAAATCAACGTTCGCATCGTCACATCATCGGATCTCGTAGTTACGATAGACATGTTTTCATAAAAATTAATGATATTAGAACGAAGACATAGGGCAGTAGTGTCGTTGAAAGTGGAGTGTCTGTCCAGCACGGAGATCGGTCCCTTTCCTAGCTTCATCGAGAGAGTGAATGTGATCGTTCGTGAGATTGTTGAGAATCACCAGCTGCTCGCGGGTCAGGCAATCTCTGGGATGCTGGTAAAGCATCGAAGAACGAATGAGTCAACGCATCCTTCAGAGTAATACGTTGCGAGGGTTCGTACTCCAACATTCGTTGAACCAAATCGAACAGCTGACGATGTTCTTCATCATCAGACAGCATATAACGCTGTACAGACACAAAAATATATATTATTTTATGAATAACCAAAAATTACATATATATCGAAAATTATTTTGTCATTAATTAAACAAATTATAATCTACATTTTAAATTTTTATTCGCTCTAGTCTCGCTATTTGAATCTTTGTTTTAATTCATAATTTGATATAGGAATTTAATTGAAGTCAAATCAAAATACTAACATGTAATGGCTTGCAATTATCTCGTACGTATCTACCGGCCGAACTCTTGTCATCCCAATCCAGTTTGCCATGGTAGAAGTACTTGGTCTTAGTTTTGCGAGCCATGCGATGTGGTATCGTGCCAAGTATACGTTCCATCATCGCCAGGTGCTCGCGATTATCATGTGTTTGGAATAACGTGATGCCCAGGTATAACTCGAACAAGATGCAACCAATGGACCAAACATCGCAGGGTTGAGACCATCCCAATTCTACATACAGAAAAATATAAGATTAATAATAACGACAGTGATGCAAAGGTACGTGCCGTGATCAAAAGAATATTTTAAGAGGAGCACCTCACCTAAAATCACTTCGGGTGCTCTATAATGTCTTGTGCTAACGATTGTACTATGATGTTCGTGATCGAAAGTAGCGCTACCAAAGTCAATAAGTTTGATGTCGGTTCGCTTCACGCGTCTCATGTCTCTCCGCTTAAAAAGAAAAAGCTTTTTTTGAAACACTTTAGAATGAAGCTTATTCTATATGCCAAATCGAGGTTTGGTAAATCGATAATAGAAAATATTAACAATAGCATACCTTTTTGTTGTTATATGTGCTGTCGTATTCCGAATCTACGAATAAGATGTTCTCCGGTTTAAGATCCGTGTGCGTAAGCTTGTTATCATGTAAAAACTTAACAGCGTAACAAAGTTGATAGCCCATGTGCCTAACATGTTCCAATGGATACGGCTGGTAACTGTTATCCCTCTGTAAAAATAACTTCATCAATATCTTAGACCTGATAGCGTCAGAGTCTAATAGCAAATTTGGTTTGACTAGTATTATATCTTAAAGACTATCATATATAAATTGATGTAAAAGCGTGTGCATTGTACATAAACGGATTGGACTGCGAGATGTTCAATACAATTACACTGTGTGTTCAATAAAATCTATATTAAGCATTTCATCAATCAAGACATTTATATTATGTTTTTGTATGTAGATAGACTAATATACATTTGGCTTCTATACCAATGCGTACTAATGCATCCAATTCGTCATAAAGTTCAATATTTACCAGGAAGTCGAAAACACTCAGACCGAGCATTTCAAAAGCGATACACATGTGTCCGTGATAATTGAACCAATCGAGCATCTTTACACATAGACTGAAATGAAATAATAGTGAATTATCGCCGTTTCATAAACCTTACATATTAAATTAAAACAAAATATCCTTACAGAGTAGCTTTACATCGCAAAGATATTTAAAGATTAAAGAATAAATAAAACAATTAAATACTAACTGCTGGCCTTCTGGATCCTTATTAGCAATCTTTTCAAGAGCATTTATTTCCAGTTTTGCTGCTTCCCTGTACTTTTCCACGTTTTTAATAATCTTCAGAGCCATCACATGATCCCTAGAATGTAACATCGATCATGATATCTGATATTAAAATTATCTCCCGCCAGCTCAAATCCCATATCCTATGAGGACGAAGCTGCACGTGGAGAATATTTTCACGCGGACGTTTGCCGTAACTTCGTATTCCGCTAAAAAGATCTAATTCGTGGCCGTCGCAAACGCCCAGCCCGTAAAACAAAGTGCAAGGCCATCCTATTATTGCAACTACTCGCGTGTTATTTTGTGACAGTGCCGGATGGCTATTTCTGCCTGTGGTACGTCGCGCAACGCGCGCATTTAGGATTTTCCTCGGCGCGCGAATTGATGATGACGCGCGAAGAACCGAGGCGAAAAGAGATAAATAAAAATAAATAGGTAGAGAGAGAGAGAGAAAGAGAAAGATATGAGTAGACAGTGCGAAACGCGAAGTTATGTTACCTATGTACTTATGTGAACTGGAACTTACATTTGCAAGTCCTTAACCTTGACAACTTTTCCAAAAGTACCCTCTCCTAGGGTGGCCAGTACTTTATCTGTAATGTAAAAATGAAGGTGAATGCCCAGCAAATATGAGCCTCGCGGCCCACGGAAGGAGAGAGTGCTCGCTTGCGTTCATTAACTGGACGAAGCACCCTTTCGTTCATGACAAAAAAGCCTTTGAGTGCTTGTCTATCGCTCCCTTATACAAAGAAGAAAAAAGGCCACTCTCTTGAGGAGAGAGAGTTGTCGCATTTGAAAGAGAAAAAAAAGAAGAAAAATGAGATCCTAAAGGAACGCGGGCGAGACTCTTCCATGTGGGCGTTCGGCCGATCGTGCGTTATCGTACACGCGCGGTTCATAGTGAACGGGATAACGAATAAACATGGAACGGTATTGTATAGTTTAAATGGTATCGATCGAAAATATTGCTGCTCTCCTAAAGGTCCTAAAACGGGGTAAAAGCAGCGTAACTCTATTTGAACTGGCGCACGGAACGTGGCATTTACTGTCGATCACACGGGAGAATCCTTTTATCGTTTTCCATTCTTTATTCTTTATACAGCGAATAGACAATGAGTTCAATGATATATAAGAGATACAGCGAAAGTAAATGCCAGTCGTCCTCGCACGTGTGCACGAGTATCAAGAGCGAGGAACTCGCCGTCCCGAGGAGGACGACATATCGAGAAGATAGCGCAAATAAGAAGTTCCTTCGGTCTTTCTCATTTGTCTCTACTCCCTTCCTCCAAGCTCTCTGCCTCTCTCATGATCAAATCACCCTCGCGTTTGAAGGGATCCTCGATTCAGCGAGGAATCAAAAAGCAAAATCTCTTTTGCGCCGGCTTCCCGATAATCATCACCGTCGTCGTCATCGTCGAGCCGACGGATTTCCTACGTGCTGTCGAAACACGTGGTGAATAGATGTACTATATATATGCTATTACTTATCTTTCTGAAATAAATTGTATATAAACAGACAGACAGAGAGAAACTATATCTTTTTTTCTGCTCTTTCGCGTATCCCGAGCGCGCGACGAAAAGATCGACAGGGAGAATTTTCGATCTAGACAGAGAACCGCACAAATGTGTACGAATAAGTGGTATCATAATATATATATATGTATATATATATAAATGTATACAACATATCTCTATATATACGCGTATGTGTATGCTGAACGGCGACGTTCAGCGAGAACATTGACACATAACGTGATTAACGCGTACTGTTACTCTTGTATTGTAGTGTAAATATTATTTCATATATAATACCTATAATTCAGGCGAGGAGAAGTGAAAAAGAGAGGAAAAAAAAAGAAACGAAAGAAAGAGACAAGAGACAAAGAGAAAGAGAAAGAGAGAAAAAGAAAGAAAAAGATAAAAAGTATGGGCAGATACCGTAGATAACCGATCAGTTAATCGACCTGAGGCTTGCTTAAATCTACTACAATGAGTGTATTCACATGATCACGAACATCTATTGGCCAGGAGATCGCCGGATTGGTATACAAGGTGGCCGTCTTCGTCGTCCTCGACGGAGGGCGGTCGTGGGCTCTATTTGGGCCGGCGTATCGATATCGGTGCGTGCCAAGAGTTGGACCCAATCGCAGGCCGCGGACCCGCCGTGTTCGGTATTCCGTGTTCGCGTCAGTCCGATTCAGTAACAGGTCGCGCCGGACGTAGATGCCACATATCCAGAGTTGAGGCGCCGTTGGGACGGTCGATGGGTCGTCAGGTCACATCCGCCGTATCCACGTGGCCATCAGATGCACGCCAGGTCGAGCGGTCGCCGATCATCAACCGATCGCCATACACCGTGCCATCCACCATCGTTGCCACCACCACCGCGAGTCGACGGAGACCCGTGTAACACGCGGCAGAGGACACGTGTGTAAGCACGGGACGAACGTACGAGTGTGTCGGTGGGGGTAGGAAGGTAGGATAACATCGTCATCACCGAGAGAGAGAGAGAGACGCCACCCGATCCGAGCACCCGGTCGACCATAGTTGTGACCAATCCGTGTGTGCCATATCCGTTTCCATTCCATTCCATTCCATTACAACGGAGATGGTAACCCAACAATCAGAGAGAAAGGGGAGAGGGCAAAATGGTTTGCCAAGTCAGAAAGTTGCGGTTACGAATTTACCATCGGCACATAATATGTATATTCTTTTCTTTTCGTTACTTTTTTACGTTTTTTTCTTTATTCTATGCTTTTTTTTATTTTTTCATACGGCAGTCGTTTTCTTATTTTAATTATTTATCTGTTTTCGGTTCTTTTTTTATTTCGCTCGCTTTTTTATATACTCGTTATATATAATATATATATGTATTCGTGTTAGACCTGGTATATATGCCTTGAAGGAGCCGTCTCAAGACGCGCACGGCTCTACGGATTAGAGCACTTGATACGACATGAAACAACTACAAATGCACATTCTAACGTAGACAGACAGAGAAAAGCAGAAAGAGAATCATGTGCGTTATGTACACGTATAATCGCGATAACGTATATGATAATGATTTAAATGACAATATATATTTGATACTATATTTGATCGACGATAATTTTGCGAACAAAATAACAAATTATTCTGATTTACTCAAATCCAAATCTCGACGAAAAATATGCAGGGTGATTCATCTTAATTTTAACAGGCAAATATATATATATATATTTAAAAAATTTGCAATTTTACCAAAAACATTCCAAATAAAAATTGTATGGTATGGAGGGAGACGTATGATGATTCCCTCTTTATTTTATATCATACAATTTTTATTTGGAATGTTTTTGGTAAAATTACAAATTTTTTGGTAAAACAGTATATTTTCTAAATATTTATCTATTAAGATAATTAAAATGAATCACTCTGTATAGACACGAAAAAAAAAGAAAAACAAACAAACAAACGCGGACAACCGGACAGCTTCTTCGAAGTGCTTGCAACACGTTACCTTTCATCTAACACGGAGGAGTAGCTTAGTTAAACTGTTAATTGCTTGATAGACTTGTCATAGTACTTACGTGTTCGCGTAAACCACCGCTCCACGACGATCGATAGAGATATCTCTCGATCCTCATGGGGCACGATCCTCATTGCCGCAATATGGAGCAATACTGATCGGGGTTTCAACCCTACCTTATCAAGAATACGACACGCGGACTGTACTGTCGCATTTTTCGGATCGTCGATCACTAGTCACTTCTACGGTGAAATCAAACAGAAAGAGAAGAAGCAGAGCCACGTATTCTCTCGTAGTTTTTCGTACTCTCAACATGTTATTAAGATCATAAAAAAATGGATAATCAGAAACAAAATACTTGCATCTTTAATGTGAATACAATTTCGATCTTAATACCGATCTTTTAGTGTTAAGATTCAGTTTGCTTTTCACAAGTATACCGAGATAATCTTGAATATTTAGCAATCATGTAAGATGATGGTTTTCCCAAACAATTTAAATTCAGATTTAATTAGAATCTTAATATAAATATAATCAATATCTACATCGCATATGTTATTCATGGAACGTGTTACTCTCAATCCTCAAATTGGAAATAGGAGATTGATAAATATTACATTCGGAATCACGATAAGGTAGATTGGCGTGATAGTCGGAGTATTCCAAGATATCCTCGTGGTATTCTCACAACAAACATTGGCAGACGTGCATTGTTTAGCTTATCGGAGAGGCAGCGAAGATTACTACGGTTAATAGGCTTTTCAACGGGCTCGCGAAATAGACGTCAGTCAGCGTGAATCTAGGGAGTGCTAGGGCGGAAAGGGATTTCACACGAATTGCATACGCGCGTCTGTAATTAAATACATACACACACGCAAACACGCAGGTGAGAACGAGGAAAACAAGACAATGGACACGCTCTGCTTAAAACGACGTCACTTTCGTGAGATCGCGCAATCCGGGCAACTCATGGCTCGACAACTTACGATCGCGTCATGAATCGTGTCCACCTCGCTAATCGCACTCGCGCTACCCGAAGCTACTGTGCTCTTGGACACGTCGTCTTTCTGCTTGCTATGGTGATTGCTTTTCTTGTACTTGCTGGCGATGAGATCCGTCGTGCTAGGAAGTACGTTCGCCTGTCCACCAGCTGCCAATTGACTATAAGTGTCTTCCATAGCGGCGTACTTCAAGATTAGACCTTGGATCTCCTTTCGCTTGGCTACTCGGTCCGAGATCGCTGGATCTACATCCTCCGTTAATGCGTCGTACGGGTAACATTCGTTCCGCACAACATTTTGAGCGACGTCATTGAGGTTCTCCATGTTGCTGTTTGCGACTGGCGTCTTGTCCGGATCGACCATAATTTCTTTGCTATCCACAAACGTCAATGGTTCGATTTTAACTGGTCGGGATAATCTTAGGGACGTCGAAGCTTCCAATTGCTCGCTCTTGCCATTTCGATGCGGCCTCACCTTCCTATTACGCGTTTCCGCATGTCCGGACTTGTGTCTGCCGTAACGGCGATAAGCTTCTGAATTCAATAAAGTTTGCCGAGTTGTGCGGTTGTAGGCGGGCGTCTTCTCGCGTCTGGATTCTCTGCTTATCGCGGAACTCACGTAGGGATAAGCTTTCTCGCTGAGAAGCACGCTGGTGGGACTCTTGATGACAGTACGAGTCATCGAAGGCTCTAGAGTCTTGTCGTCGCGCACAAACGGACTGTCGTCTCGGTGATAATAGCTGTGATCTCGCTCTTGTTTCCGCGAATAACCGCGACCGCTTCGTTCCGAATTGTCGACGTGTCTCTTGCCGGTATATTTGTCTAAAATCGTACTATACTTGTTCTCCAAGCGACTTCTTGTGGTACCCAGTCGGCCGACAACAGGCGATCGCCTCGTGGAACCAACATTGCGGTCATTCAGTGCAGACGTTCCGCGTACTCTCGTAGTCAATTTCTGGAGGAGACTCGTGCAGGAGTCGCTTAGCATTTGCGTCACGCTCGTCGTTGTGGACGAGCGTGCGAAACGACCCCGTCGCGAGACAGAGCCATGTCGGGAGATCGACATGTCGCGCGGCGCGAATATAAACATTTGGATTAGCTTGAAATTGCTGTTAAATCGAATTATATAAAATCGCCAATTTTCCAGCTTAACTAATTCGACCCTTGACGGATCGAAATCACTCAAGATCGTCCTGGATCTCGCGAAACAATCTCAGCGCAACATGCTCGAGCCGTCGTAGTGATTAAGTCATGCAAGAAGAGTGGCCGCAAGAGCGATCGAAGACACCGAGACTGACGAAACGGTCTTCTACGCAGATACATCACTACGGTAAGGCGTGAGCACGCCGATCACTAAAGGCGAAAGAACGCCACTCGAGAAAAGCACTAAACTATAACCACGATGACAATCAGTGGGATGATGATGATGACGGATGAACAATGTCGACCGTTCATAAAGATGAAGACCAAGACGAAGACAGTGGTAACGACGACGACGGCGACGGCGACGGCGACGACGACGACGACAACGAGAAGGAGAAGACGAAATTCAGTGCGCCCCGCCAAATACTCTCTCGTCGTACTAAAAATACCAGGGAGCAGTGGTGTGCCCGCTCTGAAGAGAACGATTCGTCCACCTCTCTCGAAAGCGGCTCTTCGAGAGCGATCGTATACGGAGTAGAGCTAAGAGAAAGAGAGAAAGAGAAAGAGAGAGAGGGGGGGAGGGGAGTCGATCAGCGTAACTCGCACACGCGATTACGGCGAAAGAGAAACAGACGAGCGGAATTGGAGGAAGACGAAGAAAAGCGCAGGTGGAAAGTGGAGAAGACGAGGAGGGCGAAGAAATAGGAAAAGAGAGGGATCCGCGGGGTATTACGTAAATTGTCTCGGAACGTTTATTCGAAATGTATCCAAGTTCTGCAAGCTTATGCTTGGCAACGCTGTGCGTCGTGCTTCCTGGTGCATAGAAAAGATATCCATGAAGGGCACGCTTCCTGTTATATGTACGCGAACCGTCATAAGCGCATATTTTCACGCAATCTCTTTCTTTCTCTCTTGCTTGCTTGCTCCGAATACCTTGACACACATAGAAATTTCGGAATGCCAATCAAATGTAGAAGTAGATCTATTGCACGGTCCAATATTGTCTACTCAATAACGGCTGGTACTGTTTTTAATAGGCAGCGATATATTGGGATGTTGAAGAATAGATATTGAGTCTTACAGCACAATCTCTTCTGAAAGATTCTGGAGAAAGTAATCATGAGAAGAAACGATACGAGAGAAGAGAGAAATTGTACGATTATGCATGTTATAATTTATCCAGTTATTGATATTCCTTTTCAAAATTTTGTTCCAATCATGAAAACTAAGTTTTCAAAGATAACTTAAAGGAAAGGTATCCTCGCGACAATTGAAGTTAACGTTTTTATTAATTTTTAGATTTAAGAAAATCAAGTGAATATTATTAAAAACAATCTCTTTGGATGAGATCTGATCATCTAACTCGATAATCATTAAAATTGTTCGATCTTATGTAGAAATACCATGTAGAAATAATCCCATGTAGAATCTAATATCAAAAGAAAAATGAATAAACAAATGGAGCATACGTCGCTAAACTCTAAAAAAACTTGATGGTCTAAAACCAAAAGCGCTTGACTAAAGAATTAGTGTTAGAATTAGGTTCGTGGACTCTAATACTATTAATAAAGCTCGAGTTGTCTCCAAGGTTGCGATGTCGAAGATATCGTCCTATCGTCGTAGATTTTAAGTCCGAGTATTGGTATAAATACACGCCGTTTACAAAATAGCGACGCAGTTTGTTCGCGCAGATCCACTCGCCCACGGATATCATCACATTAGTCTCAGAATCATCTCCAAAATATTCTCTGGTCGCGAAGTGACTGATTAATTTGGCTCAATTTAGAAATCAGATCATTTAAAAATACAAAACAAAATATATATTTCGCTTATCGGAACAGGAATAAACAAATTAAATATTTCTCAACTGTAAAGCTTCAAAAGATCAAATTTTTTTCTATTCAAATTTTATTATTACACAAATAGAATTGAAAAGTAAGGCCAAATAGAATGCTTGCATTGAACGCACTGATTATAGAACAATAGAAGAGTCACATAATCAATACGGATCATCGTTACAAATGTTTCGCCTAACGGATCGTATTTTGTCATATCGCGATAAATTACTCCTGTTAAGTTACTCGCTAAACAGAAGCGCCATTGCTTGGGCAAAGAGTTACGCGTGTTTCTTCCGCTACCTACTAATATTGACCAAGGTTAGGCCATAATATTAGGTTAAAAACAGGGAGGAGAAAGATGGAGGGAATCAACGTCGTGCTGGAGCACACGCTTCTCGTTCTTCAAGTTGCGTCGTCGTTGTCGTCTTCGTGAACGGGCTACGCCAAATATAAACCGTGGCCTGAAACGCGTGCGCCATGCTCATCATGCTGTACAGAAAACCTAACACGCCACGCTTAAATGTTAAAGTCCTGGCCGGCTAATCAGCTCGGCAGGCCGTGTCATCACCGTAGCTGCGTGGCGGATAGCCAACAGAAATGGACGCACGCGTTTTATCCCGCGTTAACCCTTTTACCAAAGAAAAAACGTATTTTCATGTATATTTAAATAATATAATTTTTAACCCTTCGTGGTCATTGAAGTCAATATGAAAACATTTTGAGGACATATATCTCTAATTAGTATATTTTTAATTAATATAATAATCAATCTTTTATACAGTAATTTAATATTTTTTCCCCCAAAAATAGCCTCTTTGATTTCGCAAAATAAATATTTTTTTGAAAACTATTGCATTATTTTTTTTTTAAAGTGTCATATGTATAATATATAGCCATAAATGTTTATTAAAAAATTTTTCTAAATTATAATTTTTTGAGTAAAAAAAAGTTTACATTCACTTTCATAATTTTTTTTTAATGTTAACATTAAAATCGCTATATTTTTATGTTCTATAATGTTAAAATATATTTAGTAATTTTTTTTATTTCAAAGAACGGAAACTGTGAATGTGGCAACCGATGAAATATACTCTGGAATCATTTTGATCCTGATGTGATCATTACAGAACTTCAAGAAGTGTGATCACAGAGGATTAAGCTATTAGAAATATCTTTGACTAGATACTCCAACGAAGAAAATGTTATATCTTTTGAAATTATAATATTTTAACAATTGAATGGTTAAAATAGAATGAACTATCATGCTCAAATCGGAACTGCTTTTTTTATTCGATGCCGATAATCTTTCCTTCCTGGATAAAGGATTTCAAGATTATGTTTTCCGAGTTCAATGCACAGAAAGGGAATTGGAATGTTTCAAGTCAGCATACGATCGCAGAAATAGCGAGCATAAACAGAGCGCACGTACAAATACACACGTACTCGAGCAAATAATTAATATCAAATATCGTAATGGCATACGAAGGTCTCGACGCTACCTCGGAAGTCGATGTATCGTTAGTTTCAGGAGTGACGTCAAGTTTCATGTCGAGTTCCCTGGTGGTCTCGGTGACATTACGCTGCAACCATGCGTCCCAGTTATGACGCGGCCACCAGGGGACGTTTCCAGGCATCAGTAAACTCAATTCCTGAGTCTGGAGGGACGATGACGACGATGACGTGGCCGATGGCGGTCCATCGTCGGCCAAAGTATCGCCGCCGCCGCCGAGGACGGTCCAGTCTCCAGGATCCAGGTTGATGGTTGATGCGTGAAACAGGAGATGGTTCACTACTCTGGCACCTACACCTTGCGCCACGTCTCACCAGCGCATCTTGCCAACTACAAGATGCGCGTATTTCTAAATCCAGATTGAACGATTCTGGGCCGCTAATCGTGTTGCCAGACTTTTCTTACTGTGGCGATGAAACTGAATCGAATGAAACACTATTTTGCTTCAACATCTTATTTTCGAAGACAGAGTTTAACTTTCAATAAACCAATCTGTTACTATTGAGGTATTTTCTGGAAAGGATTAGTTGAAGCTCCGTTCGTTTCAGATGTAAAAATGTTTTCGATAACTTCGTCGATGTACTACGCTCAAATGTATAAATAGGTCGAGAATTTGTGAGAGCGTTCTTTAGTAAGTCCGTATGTTTCCTGATAAATCGGCGACGGAGTTTTCTCGTTTGCTTTCGGTGAACCGGTCGGCTTGCCGGCGCAACGTTCCTCGATGATGACGGCGGCGGCGGCGACGATGTTGCGTTGGCCATCTGGCGCAAACTCGCACTAAAACCGCGGCGAAACCGCGTGACGAGTCCCCCTCGAAAATAGTCGTCGGTCGAAAATAGCCGGCGTCGAGTAAGAAAGAAGAATCATCGGCATTCTCGCTCAAGGTATACACTCATTGCGTGCCCGTTGCGCTACGAGATTCTCCAAAGACTGTTCTCGCTTGGTCAAGCGCGTCGACGCGCTAACTCTTCTCCCTCTGTATCCTACTCGTCCTCATGCTTCTATATATCGATCATCATCAAGACATTCCATTATGTATCACAAAGCTCAATAGGTGGTATAAGATCGAAATTCGCACGTTTAATGCGAAGAACTGGATTCCAAGAACATTAGCCAAAAACTGAATTAGAAATTGAGAAGATAATCCCTTCATAATCTCTATAGATTGTTCTTGACTGTTAATTTCGACTTAGTTTTTGTATCTGACTTACTTTTACGCTTTCATGCATGCATTATTATCGTTTGTTCGAAATTTGATAAGAAATATGCGAAATTTAGCTTAATCTTCACTATGTGCATAAAAAATTAATTTATTAATGCATAGTGAAATTTTATGACGGCAGCATTCATGATGGTAATAAAACTTCAATCGCTTTTACAAACATAATTTAACAACCGTATAAAAATCCGACAAAGTTTGATTAAAAGCAAAGAAAATAAAAACACTTTATTAAAAAGACCGCTATCAAAGTTTACCGTGAAATTTCCACAAGGATCAAAGAGAGTACGTTCCATGTATATATGAATAAAGGAAATGATTTCCAAGCCATCTTACATATACATTAAGAAAAAAATTAGTTATTTTAGATATATAATTTTCATCTTTTTTACAATATGGATTCAAGAAGATTTGAAATTTTTGGAGCTTTCCTTCAAATAATCAACTAGACAAAATTTCTTTCATCAAAACATCGTTGATAAGTACGACAGAGTACAATGGGCATCTGCTGTTGATGTTTTCATAGATCAGGGGTTGAAAGCATGATCTGATCGACTGTTTATAGATCATCGATCGTGTGTCACGCGGCGCAATAAAACATATAACGAATAGGAGCGCGTAATAATCGATGCTAATGTATGTCGTATTGTCCCTCAGACTCACCTGACTCCTGGTGGATGGCGATCGATGGCGATGCCGCTCCTGGCTGGGCGATGATGAATCGTGATGACGATGTAGGCGCGTACGACGGGACGATGTGGGATGCGCTAAGTGGGCACGATCACGATCACGATCGCGATGCCCATGCTGTCTACCGCTACTAGGCGATCGCCGATGACTACGCTTATAACGTCGTTCCTGGCTGGTTCCTCGCTCGTGTTGACGGGATCTCAGCACTCGCTCCCCGCTGAAATACGAATATCATAAAGGAAAAAGAAATTAATTAACAATATCTCGAAACTTAGTAGATATTAATTAAACCAGGAAGTAGAAGTCGAATATACTGTATCGTCTAAATATCAGAATACTTTCAAATGTAACAAAAACAGATTCTCGTAAGATAAATATTGTAATATTTAATTCGAGCCAATTTAAAAGTGTGTCGAATGATAATACAGCGCAAAAGCTGAACGTTTAACATGATCTGGAGCGAAACTAAATGGAAATCAAGGTTGCATCGTATCACGTATGACATGTTCTTCTTCTGTGTATATAAGCGTGGGACGACCTAATTAATCTGCCTTCCTCAAATAGATTTATTACTCGATATTATCGAGTTTACTTAGAAAGTGATGAGACTTCTTTATTAATTTTGTGTGTGTGTGTGTGTGTGTGTGTGTGTGTGTGTGTGTGTGTGTACATCATAAAATTTTTTTTCTATTCAATACTGTTTAATAGCTTCATTATCAATAAGTCAACAAAATTTCTTCAATGTAACATATCAATTATTGGGCGCAATATCACTTGTAAAAAGCTCACAAGAGTAATAATAATCGCGCATGAATCATTATATCTCCATTATATCAGTTCATTAATGCAATATTATCCTTTCAAAACACTTGTAAAACACTCCTTTCAAAATACTTTATAAAAATACATAGAATATATTGTTCAAGATTGACATATATTTCTCATTTTATTTTATAACTTTTTCATGATTTTCCTTTTTTTTCAATAATAATATAATATATTAATCTTTTATATTTTCATCTTCGTTTGGAAACCAGGATGAAAATACCATTAAATATTTTATTGAGAGAGCAATTTAACATAGTAATATAATTACAATTAATGTTGTTGACACTGTTTGCATTTAAATATTGAGTTAATGGTATTTCAAAACTATGTAGATGATGTGAAGCATATCAAATTTCTTTAAAACAAAAAATTTTTATTTTTCAGAAAATTTTCTAACTTGACCATTTTCAATTTTTTTCAATTTTCACATTTCCTAGTTCTGGCAACCTTGTTATCACAGAGTTGCTATGCGAATGAAAAGATTCAAAAATTCATTTGCCACACGCTCCGATGATTTATAAAACAGAACAAAAGCTGAAAAAATGTAGTCAGCTCCAATAACATTGAATTTCAATTATTTAGCAATCAATGAAATATGTAACTTTTATATATAAAAGACTTAATTTCGATTAATCTACCAAACAAATACATATGTAGAAAAAACTATTGTTCCAATATCGTCATATAGTAACCAATTACTAGTCGTCGAAGCACGCAAAAGGATCCAATAAATCGTTTCGAATGATACGCCAGACGACCATTGTTTAGATCTTTTTTTTTCTACGCGAAGGCATCAACCGTATGATAGGTTCATGGTCAAGCAACTTGAATCTGCCAGCAGTAGGCACAGTTAATTCGTCTGAAGATTTCCATTCGCGAATTTCCAGCGAGCTATTCAATGCTAATTTTCGAGACGACGAGCAAATGTAAATTTAAATAAAAGATGTCATTTCAACAATGGCTTTGTTTTCCTTGTTTTAGAATTTCTTCATTTAACGTCGTATCGACCGATCGGAAAATAATTCCACGGAAGTAGAAAAACCCGTAAAATTCACCGGGTCTTGGACCTTGTCCAGGTCAACAATTTTATCGAAGATATGTAATAACTAAATGGGGTACACGAGAATCATCGGGTATCAGTTTCATCCTTAACCTTACCACCCACGCGACTTGGCAGATATCACAGTTACGAAGATTGCATAAAAAAAAACAAAGATATATTTTTTCAAAAAACAATTATATTTTCTACACGTTATATATTTCTGCGATGCAGATCAACAAATCTTCAAATGACTTTATCTCTATATACAATCGTTAAAACGCCTGTGCCACAATGCAAACAACATATTAAGTAAAACTTCATACGTAAAATTATGTATAAGAAAACATGTTAATCTGACAATCAATTGATTCACACGTTGCAGACACGTCTCTTTCTCTCCTACTTTTTTCTACAAATTATTTTGGAAATTATTTTTTTCCTAAAGAAAGGGAAAAATGTATAGTATCTTAAATTTTCTTTATATTTAAAAAATTACAA
>Ga0157364_1000964_pt1 | contig 22845 bp, 10 predicted proteins | sample AttsexASBM2_FD_111476 | JGI IMG/M metagenome (GOLD analysis project Ga0157364, IMG submission 111476) | Fungus gardens microbial communities from leaf cutter ant in Ribeirão Preto, State of São Paulo, Brazil - Atta sexdens ASBM2 | ecosystem: Host-associated > Fungi > Mycelium > Unclassified ...
CAGAAATGATTAATTTTTCCTTAAATAATTAAACAGCAGAAGAAGGTAGTTTAATAAAGTTTCAAATTAAACAGCTTTTAAAATCTTATTGTACAGTCAAGCTTTTTTATTTTATTTTTTTAATTAGTAAACGTTCAAGTATATAAAGCAGTAAATAGATAAATAAAAAAGTGCTTACTGTTAATGTCTAACATTTTTATACTGATCGATTCTCCGAAATAAGTTTCGTACTAATGACGATGCTCCAAGCATCAGTCGATCCTATTTACGTGATCCTAATTAATCCGCTCATGGATAGAAGGAACAGCTGCGCGAACTTCGATTTTAATTTATTCAACAGAAAAGAAGAGGAGATTCGAGTCACCTGCTATTCATACTATACTTGTATTCATCATTCTGCACTAGGATATCAGAAAAATTAATTTGACTAGCTGTTTCCAATTTTTTCCTTCTTTCTTTCATTTGTTAGTTAAAGTAACACGATTTATTTCATGAGAATTATTTACATTATATACTCTTTATATTCTATTAAGAAATCTTTTTGAGAAAACATTAAGCATTTTATGCAATCATTTCTTACATATTTATATATAGAATGTCTCAATATAGAATTTCGAGTTATCATTTACTTTCTCTGTTAAAGATCTCCCTAAATTATCGTAAATACCGATTTTCGTTTTATAATTAGATAGTGAGTTAATATAAAATTAAACTGAATTAAATATATGGTGATTTAATATGAAACGTTAGCAGCGAGGATACCACCTTTGTCGTCGAACTCGTAAAACAGAGTCCAGACATCGCTCGTTACGAGAGTGCCACGGCCGTAGCGGCGCTGGCAGGAATCTGCCGAGCTGCATTCGCCGAGCTGAGCATTTTTTTCTTCGGTTTGATTGACTAACGTCAGTCACCGAGAGATCCTGAGACTCGCCACGGTGAATCCCCATTTGGTATGTCATGTAGATAAGTACAGTCTCCGAAGAGATTTCGAGCGCGATGGGCGCTCCAATGCGTTGTGCCACGTGAAGATTCACGACGTAGTTACGGATTGCGTAACCCTAACTTCGTAGAACTTCTCTGGCGACTTTATACATGATTCTATCTTCTTGCGAAAGCCTTTCTTAGCTTTGCTTGAAACATTGTTCTTACGAAAAAATATTCTTGGATAAGAGATGATTACTTTATATGTATGTAAACTTTACATTATATATTATTATATATTTGTATCTTTATAATGTACTTTATGAGAATCATTATTGCACAAATACATTGTAATTGAAATTAATTTAATTGTAAATCTAATTAATTCGTAAAAAGAGATTAAAAATTATATCGCTTATTTGCTATAACAACACGAATTAAAAAAAAAAAGCTTTCCAGAAAAATAAATTTTAATGCTTTGAATCATTAAAATTTTATAATTTTAATTTTAAAATGCAGTTTTAATGTAATACCTGATTGCAGAGGAATAAAAATTAAAATATGTATACTTTTAAAATACATTATTTCTTTTCTTCGTTTTTCTTTTTTTAAGGGAAACAAAGAATCTGTTTTTGAGTTATATCTTTGTAACAAATAGTGAAATATAGATTCATATTAAAAAATAATATTTTGTAAAATATTGCGAGAATATATATTCAATAATTAATCGTCATATTTAAAGATATTAAATTTTTACATATAAATGTTTGATATATTGGAAAATACGTCTCAAGAAAACATATGCGTAACAATAAATCGCAAAAGTAATAATAGCTCGAATAAATGCTGGCAAAGCAAAGACATACGCGAATTGACTTACACTCAAACGTGAGTGCATACAGTAAGCTTGAAACGGAGTCGACGATGAAATGGGAGAGAAAGAAAGATAAATAGAGAACAGAGAACGACCTGGATAAGGAGGAAGAACTGGGGATCTAACGTAGCAAGGCGAGCTGGCGACCATCACCAAGTCAAATCGTCTCGCAACGCGCCAGCGAATAATCTTAAATTCAAATTAAGAGCGGGTCTACAAATTTAAACAATAAACGATCAGATTCGCCGCGATTCAAATTTAAACGCGGCGGACAATGGGCCTGAAGAACGCGCGTTCGCGGCATTCCTCGACTTTACCTTGACCACCATGTACTTTGATTTCGGCCGGTTTCCATCGGTATCCGCATATTCGAAATTAATGAAAAAAGTGCTAATAAACGACCTGGCGATAATAAATCAATTTTGTTACTAAGTAATGTTTATGAAAACATTTTATGAGCCACATGCAAATTACTCTTAGTAAATTATTCTTAGTTCTTGAAACCAAGTGATATAATCTGCAGATATGTGTATAGCTGTTACAAAATTATATATATCAAAGGAGTAATTTTTCGTATTATAACATAAAATGTGAGATCAATCCATTTCTGTGATTGAATTGCTTTGATTCCAAAGTAAGAAACATTCATATTAGCGTATATATTTATTGTTAATAAATAATAAATTAAATTTAAATCAAATTTTAATTTCTTAAGCCAAATTGTATTTAACTCCATTGTTTTGATTATGATCTGAGGAGTGTCGACCTAAAAATAATTAAAAATAATTAAAAATTGAATTTAATTTGACATTATGAATTTAAGTAGAAATTTATCTATTTTTCTTGTTATCTATTTATCTACTATCTATTTATTAATCCTTCATTAATTAACGCTTAATAAACTTTCGTATATCTATTATTATAGCATAAGATATCAAACTTCAATATCAAGCTTGAAATATCCCTACTTTCTAGCTTCGTCACAAATTGTCGATCGATGCCAAAAACTCAGCCTCATTATGAGGCAATGCACGGTGGTAAAAGAAGGTAGAAAAAAAATTTTGGTAGTTCGGCGACCACTAAAAAGTGAACTCCTAATTCAGCGGGTTGCTTCGCTAGCCGAGTCAACGAGCGGCGAGGCAGAACGGGGTGTCGAGAGAAAAACCCAACGACGATGGCGATTTGTGGTGGAAGCAAGACGTGTTATTGAAATGAAACCGAGGAAGACGAAGAGGAAGCGAGACCGCAACAGAGGGAACCGCGGTGACAGGAGGGCGAGCACGAAAGGGAGGCGAGGCGAGAGGGATAAGAAGCGATCGGGACGTCAGATCGGATCTCCTTGGTGAATCAAATTTGGCCAAATAAACGAAGAGACTAGGGGAAGGAGAAAGAGGAGGAGGAAGATGAAGGGAACCGGGAGATACGCGGGTTAAGGGCCGGTGGGCCCGCGAGAACAGTTGCGCTTCGTGCGTGCATTAGCATGCGAGAGGGCTGCGAGAAAGGGACGTTCGAGAGAAGAGATGTGAGAAGGAGAGGAAGGAAGGGTAAGAGAAAGGATGCGGAAAGAGGGACGGAAAGAACGGAAGAGAGGAGAGACCTCGACGAGGTGCAGGAGCAGAAGGACATGGGCAAAAAAGCTGGCAAGAAGGGACTTTTCGAACTTTCTTTGTGTGCTAAGCAGCTTCCCGGGCTATCCGGACGAGAACGTAGGACGGTTCTCTGTTCTTTTACGTGTCGCCCCATAGCCGATACCGTGTATCGGCGAATCGACATAAGTGCAGAAACTCCTTCTCACCGATCGTTGCGAGTCTCGTAATCGAACGACGCGATGGGCGCGAAAACGAACGCATGGAAGGTGCGGCAATCTGGAATCTCGATTTTAAGATCTGTTACGTTAAGGACCGATTCCTGTCTCATCGTTCTACTTTAATCTCGAATCGAACGATTCCTTATCTTTTTCCAGAAGCAGAGTTGGAGAAAAACATGAAACTTGAGCTAAAATAAATCAATATTATACAAAGAATATAAAATTATATGTTTTATAATTTTATATTTTTCTGAATATTCATTAATTACAAATATCAGTTTCTTATTAAAATATGGTTATGAGTAAGCCTTATCTATACTTTAATTTATCGTGCGCAAAATTGGCATACATTTGAAGTCATCTTTTTTTGAAATCTTTTTATAATTTAGAAAAAAAATTGAAAGACGTATTTCAATTTATCATCAATATTAAGATTTTAGATTATTATTATCATTATCATGTATTTATAAAATAAGATGCGTGCTTTAATAAATTAATAAATGATTACTTTTGCGTAATTTAAATTTCATAATTATTTGATGAATGTGAAATGTTCTGTGAAAATATGTCTCGACGCCTGAAGTTAGACGACCAAGAAACATTTGCGCTGATGGTGTAGTATGGCTACTGTTGGCTGGAAGGAATATTCTCGCATGAATTTTCACTTTACTTTTTTCAAATTATCTCTTGCGATATAAAATATAATTCTTATTTATAATTTTTAGAAAACTGCTATTAATAAAAAAATTAATTTATGACAAATTTAATTTTTTATTAACCCCTAATACCACGGTTCGTGTTATGCGCATTTTTTTTCTTTGAAATATAAGAATATGATTAAATATTAACGTTCTTTTTCTTTTTTAAAATACGCAACTTTGTAAATACTTTCTAAAAATATGTGAGAATCATTTAATAATTTTTATATTTTCAAAAGTGATGAAAAGTAATTCAGGACACAAATGACTCATCTATGTAGTAAAGAATATCATCGTGTACTAAAAAAAACTTTTGTTTAATCGATTGTCTTCTTATGTAAGAGGCTAGAAAAACAGTCTGTAGTCTTTTTTCAATTAGGTATTCTCCCCTTTCCCTCCTTATCGAGGGCAAATAAATGATAAATTTTTATCATTCTGGTATATACAGCCAAAGTCACTTTTCTCGGTATATCGATACCAAGCAGGACGCTCTTCGATATTTTCTCTCGAGTAAAAGAGATCCTACATGAGGTATATGACGGAACGGCTCCATATAGATATACGCGACACGCTGGGGCAACGCGTTATCATTCATTGCATCTCGAACTTTTGCTCGCTTTAAAGTGGAAGCCTGTTGAATATTAAACAACAGTGTCAACAGCGAGGTTCGATGTTTTTCAAGTTATGTTGCGTTATCTATACTACGTCAACGTTTCCAGTGAACGTTCATGCTTACATTTTTCTTTAAGTAAGAAGATAATCAACTTCTTGCCTGCTATGTCACGAGAATATTCCTACTTAATAATCCGTATAAACTTTTTAGAATTTATTATCGCTTTTCATCATAGCGATATAAATGATTCACACACACACACACACACACGCACGCACGCACGCGCGCGCGCACACGTACAAACGTAATGAATAAAAAATATTTAAATGATCAATTAACTAACATGAAAACAGGAGAAAATATAGTTGACTATAAAAAGTTTTCAATTTTTTATCGCGGAGTACATTTTGAAATTAATCCGAATTATGTTTTTTACAATACATTTTTGTAGTGTTTTAAAGAAACTTATTAGTATCATTATTAAATTGTTTCTAACAAGAATCAGCATGTCGTTTATATTGCATGACTAAAAGTATCAAATGTATTTAATGTAATTTAAATGTATTTAAATTTACGTATAAATAATATTAAGCATCAAGATTTTTTTTAGTCTCGATCATATTTGATCTTCTTTACTCTCCTTTACATTCACTGAAGAAAATTTCTAGTTTAAAATGGACGAACTAGAAAATAATCACATCAGAATTTTAGTTATCCTAACTAGAATTACAATAGATTTCAGAAAATTCTAATTTGTTCATCTTCAATCAGAATCCCAATTAATGTAACCAGAGTTCTTTCCAGAGTTTGATTAATTCAAATTATGTAAATGTCTTAAATGATGAATCAACATCGTTAAAGGATTTGTCATGTAGTTATTCGCAATTATTGATGTCGATCACATTGTTAGCGCATGGAACATTTACGGACTAATTTACAAGACTCTTATTAATGCACAGAAACGCATGTAAGCCGAAAGAACGTCGGGTAACCACGATGCAGTGTGAATTTAAATCGTCCTCTTAAATGGAGGAGCGCTGGTTGTCTAGCGGAAAGATCTCGCGCACGTATTCGGACACGTTTCTCTTAGGGGACTTATAAACCAACCAGTTACACGGACTCTGGTTAAAAGTAGTCAGAGCCAGCGTTTTGAATGTATTTGTGTGTCATTCACAGAAACATGCGTTTTACGTCGCTCATAAGCTTGCTGGGATGCTATAGGCCCGGTTCCATCAATGTAAAATTAACATTAATCTCTGTTTAACTTTCTGTTTATCTTTCTCTAATTCTTGGAAGAAACTACATTAGTAGAACCGGACCTTAATGTGCAATCGGATGATTTCATTTAATTCTGAATTCAATTTGGTATAATGAGACAGTGCCGTTGCGTCGCTGTGAATCCTAATCTTTCGCAGAAAAATATACTGAGAAAAATGTTCTGAATCAGAATTTTGATATAATAGTAACTGGTTATCGTAACTGAATTTCTGATTATCCCCAGTAAATGTTTAATTATAAATGTCTGATTTGTACTTTTTTGATTGACTCTATCAGAATTCTAGTTAATGCAACAAGATTTTTATTTCCATTTTATTTGACTAAAAGAAATTAGAATCCGTTCAATTTTTAGCAAAATGGCATTAAAAATAAAAGCTTTAAAAATTAACGATTTTAACATCAAATTAAATTTTAAAATACACGTCCAATAAATAATAATTCAAAAATTTAGTAAACAGTGTTAATTAAAGAAAAGATTTTTCTTAACATTTATATAAAAAAAATTGTAAATTTATTGTAGAATAAATAAATAAAATCTTTGATATATGAAACTATGAAATCAGATGAGCGTTTTTATGATTTAAATTCATTTAACTATCGAATGAATTAAGATAATCTGTTTGAGATAAATGCGTAGTAAATCTCGAATTTTAATTCAATCGAGATTCACGTTGTGATCTGCATTTGTGCCGACGGCAACGCAAATGATGGACTCCATACGCCACCACACGTCGTAAATGGCGTTCAAGCCGTATCAATTAATTTATGCGCGACTGATGCACCGCTGCAGCAGGTCGCAACGCAAAACGCGCGGCTCCGGTCCGCCTCACAATCAATCCTGTTATTAAAGGTGAATTCACGCAGATTGACCATCATCATCCACGACCGGTCAAAGTAAAATACGTGAAAACATAGTAGTCTCCTCATCATTTCCTCACTCATTCGAGACAATTAAATATTTCGTTGAAAATGTTGCCTATATGTAATTTATCCCCTGCCCCTTGATGATTTATTCGAAATGATTATCGAAAGAGAGCTGTGTAAATTCGCCTTAACACCAGGGAGAAGAAGAAACGCGCGGGAGATCTTCATCGCTCGCTGTTCCATCGCGCGCGGCAACCAATTATTACGGGGGCGAGAATATTGCCGGCGCTCCGGTGTGTTATTAGCGCGAGGCGTTCGTCGGCGCTCTTCTTTCCGGGCAGTGCCCGGGATCGAGAATATCGCCGGTGTCGATCGTTACCATCTTGGCACTGACGCGATGTGTCCTTCCCCGTTGCTATAAGCCCGCAGATGAGCTCGCCGATAAAAAGTATATCGCCGCTGCGATCATGCCGGGGTATTTTGAATTGTTCTCGCGGCTGTGAACGATAGCTCTGGTCTCTGCTGATTTCAACAAGCTGAAGGATCGAGCGTGCTGATTATTACGGTATACTGGCCTGCCGCAAGCACGTAGTCAAACATATTAATCTAGTGGAACGTTATGCAGTCATTTGCGTGATGGATATCTCATGTTACGAATATCGTCGAAGAATAATATGCGAAATGTCTATAATTTTTGTAGTTAAATTTCCTTTGATTAGTAGGGAAAAAAATTGTTCCCTACATTAAGAGGAATTTCTTTTAAACAATACATATACAATTTTGAGTCTCTCTCTCTCTCTAATTTTGTAAATATATAATTTAAGGTTCAGTTAGCAAAATTAAATTACGTTATGAATTTTACTTAAGTACTTTAAATCAAAGGTTTAAGTACACAATAAAAAGTATTTTTTATGTCCATTTCAAAACCAGTCTCGATATTTATTTCAATAGTATACATCGAGGTTTCGTGATGGCATTGCATCTCGAATCCGTTTATCCTGATCCTTCATAAAGTATCTGTCACCATATGCGAAGAAAATCGAAAAACTATTGCCAGAACAGCGGCTCAGATGTTCTCTATCCGTTTTCTGAAATACATAAATGACGTGCAAAACGTAAAAGTAAAAGATAATGCGACACTTCTATCTGAATCGCGAGAGCTGTCTCCATATATTTCCTTTGCGTACGCATTATCTCACTCACAATACCGTAAGAGATAAATAGCATTTTTTCATATCTATGAAAGATTCATTTCTCCAGATTACTAAAACGTTACTTAAACATCAGCTCGGTCTAAAGTATTGAAACGTCGTTCTTCTTCCGTAAACGTTTTTGCTCCGTCGACGGCACGTGACGGGAATTCGTGGCGACAAGTAAACTTCGCGATAGTTCGTCGACTTAAGGATTATATTTGCGACGTTAAGTATTCATCTACTTTCGAGGACGTTGTTCGAGACACGCTCGCGGCTGTTTCTTCTCTCCTCTTCGGCTAGCTTTCAGAGAACACACGGTTCTTATCAACTGTCTCGAAATCTCGCCTTACGATGGAGATCGGTCACCTTGGACGCAATCGTCTGATTTAAATGCGAGTATTTCAAACGAAATATATCTATTCGCTCGTTCGCGGAACAGAAAATCCGCTTTCGCGAACCATTCACGCGTCTCTGGAATGCAATCCGGGACCATAAAAAAAAACGGTACAATTGCATTTGTCTGGTGCTTCTTCGACGTACGCACGCATGCATAACAGGATGTAATGCGGCTGTATAAAGTCTCGAATGTCTTCGCCGCGCATTTAACCTCCTGTGCTTCGCCGAATGAAGAATGCCTGACGTTGCGCGCGCGGAATGCCATGCGTGTTTCAAGATTTATAAAACGGCCGAGAAAATCCATGCGAGGTATGTCCGATGTCGATGATGCAGATCACGCAAATTGGAAATGATATGCGAGGAGAATGCCGCATGAACAATTACGAGCTGTAATTGTAACTGTACAATAAGATCGACTGAGATATTTTCAATGTCTTCCTGTTTTTTTAATTTAAACACAACTTTGCGTGATAGTAATGATAAATAGAATTAAAGTTACACGGAAGGAATAATTTTGATAAATTAAAAATAAAGACAAAGTCAAGTCTTTAAAAATTTAGCTAGTTATAGATTTGCAAATTAATTGGTTGGACCATAATAATTGTATAAAATGCTGAAGAGAATGTAAAAAATTTTTTGCAGCGTTATGCTTGAGTATAATTATATTTTGATAATATATAATGTAGTCATAATCTATAAAATATAGCCATAATTGTTTTTAAATTTGTAGCTAAATTTTTGGATACTTCAACAAAATCGTTTTTTCCACGTACTATCCAACTTGTTGAGAGAAATTATAATGCTATATACTTGTTGAGGTAAGATAAACTGCGACAATATAAATCAAATAGATTTGCACATATAAAGAGAATAAGAAAGCAATACAAGAATATAATATAATAGATATTATAACGAGAATCGTCGATAAACATTGGAATAAGGTAAACAAAAATGCAAAAGAAAAATTGACGATTGTTAATGGCAGGATTGTTAGTTGCAATTCGATGAGATTTGAACAATTTTGATATTCGCGCTTCGCTCTCTGTCAAAAATACGAATCATAAATATGAAACAGTGTCGCTCTTGGGCAGAAAATTCTGGGATTTGAGGCGAATTATAAAAACGCGTAATTATTATTCCCGAAACGCGGAGAGAAGCAGAAAAAGAGAAAGAGGAAACAGGAGGGAGAGGAACACGCACGTGAACGCACTTACAGGCGAGACAACGGTAGACGCTAATAACGAAAGAGGCTCTCTCGTGTGTTCTCCAGCCAGCAACTGAGAGGAATTCGGGAGAGGAGAATGGTGGGAGATGGTAAGAGGGAAGAGGACCGGAGAAGGATCAAGGGCGGTAGAAACGTGAACGAAAAGCAAGGTGAGGTAGAGGAAGGCCGAGGATTGCCTCTAATGAATTCAAATATTTGAATTACAAGAGTTGCGCCCGCGATCTCATTCATGGCGGCGCAGCGTTAGAAGACGGTCGAACCTCGTACGGGGACTTACGTGGACCTCTGCCGCCGCTCGTTTCAGGGGTTTGGGGGACAACGGGCGTTGGCAATCGGTTGGTACGATCAGAAAAAAAGCGGGAGCGAGAAAAGAAAACCGATGCGGATGGCGACGAGGGATAGAGGGGCGGGTGAGGCTACACCTAAAAGGAGAGGAATCACGTACCGGACCGGACCGGAACCATCCGTCATGACTGTAGAGGATTTCATAAACCCGAACGCGCGCGATGGTGCACCGTGGACCGAAATTAAGATGATATTACGGATAAACGTGCGACGCGCGCGATGAAACAGCGAGGGGCCCTCGTTAAGACTCTGCTTGAACTCGCCGCCCGAGGAACCGTCGTTTCGTTTGCCATTTTCTTTGAATTTCCTTTCGGAGAATGATTTTATAAATGATCATCACGGCCAAGTAATTAAATATATATATTAGTCCTATTCGTTACGCTCTGAAAGCGTTGAAGTAATTAATGTATAAGATAAATAATATATAAGAGAGAGATAAACGGACATATACCTATGTCTAAACATTTGCATTTGTTTATATTATTGTTTATATTACTAATCTCAAATGCATTTATCAATATAATATTATAATTTAATTGTAATCTTTAAATACAGTCAAATTATAATTGTAATAAAAAAACATTTGAGATTAATAGTAACAAATTTTGTATTCGCACGTAAATACATATCCGATCATTGCACTGGGACGTTTACATTATCTATATCGCTCGATTATTTCAAAAGTGATAATTAAAAAAATGAAATTCCTCAGAAGAGAAAAAATCTATTTGTCAACTTGATAAAAAATCAACAATAAGAATCGACAAGAAAAAATTTTTTTTAACTGTCATTAAATGTCATTTTTGTTTCCTATCCTTAAAAACTATCTACCATGTCCTTTTTAAATTGTAATTTTGATAATTCTTTTTTAAGTCCTTTTCTTTGAGCTATGACGTTCTGACGATGAAGTTAGTTCACTTTTTTGATAGTTGATATGGTAATTTACCTACTCATTCATAGCAATAACTTGAAACTTATACTTTCTTTAATTACGTTATTTTTGAAGTACATAAATGTTAGAATAAAGATATTGACAAATGGTATTAATATCAGAGCTGACGAGTCTTGTTGACTTACGGTTGAGACGAATGAGTAACCGTTTAATTTTGAGTGGTCGGCTAGGTTCTCTTCCCTCTCGCAGGCCCTTTTACTCTCTTGTCTCGCGATCACCTTCAAGGCGAAAGTGCCACTTCGTGGCGAGGACTCTTTCCTGGAAGGATTTCGATAAGGACATGCGGTTCCTCGTCAGGAGGGTCATTGAGCCGCGACTCCTTCCTGCGCCGAGAACGCATCTTTAAGCTTGTTAGGGTAATTTCGTGCGAAAGAACGCTTGGTAAAAGGACGGATCGTCATGCTTATTCCCAGCGCTCTTCCATGTCATGCGTGTCGAAGGTCCTGCCTCGAGGATATTGTAGAAGAGAAGGCAAATCTGCGTCGGTTCACAAATTGCATATCGCATTGAGGCTTATTATGTTAATTTCGTGTACGTTAAACGCAGACCTAAAATGTAAGGGAACAATTATTTAGGAAAATATTAGGGTAAAAAATTATTCAGGTATTAGAGAGATTTCTTTTTAGAAGTGACTATATTTTTCGAATTTAAATCCAAGGCATTGTTGATTAAATAGGCTCATTATCTCTGAAATTATTATTATTGCGACAGGAGTTTATAAAGCAATCTTCCAAGAAAGCAAGGCTTAAATTTTAGCTGTATTGTACTTAGGGCAGCGTTGAAACAACAAACGATTCGGGATGCATAGTTATATGACATGTACGCCATTGACAGTGAAAGGATCAAGGGACTCGTCACGTTGTATCTCTCAGCCGACCTTACGCCGTGTCGATCGCCATCATCGATCGATCTCGATTTCCGACGAGCGATCGCTTGACGTTCACCAGCGATCATTCGAATGTCAAGGTTTCCCGTCGATTTCCATAGGCGACTATGGAAATTCTCTCAACCGCGTCGCGAATCGCGATGGATTCTAGGATACAAATGAGAAGAGAAAAAGAGAGACAGAGAGAGAAAGGGAGAGATATATGTTATACATATCTACATAAATAGATAGAGAGAGGTTTCGTTACGAATACATGCGCCTTGCGTAATGGCTCTTGAAGTGAAACGCATGATTCCGAGAGGCAACGAATCTATTACAATATATCACGAATCGGTTGAACGTCCACTTGATCGTGGACGTGTCGTCAATGGTACGAGGAGAGCATCATCGTCTCCCTCCGGAGAGAAATCAAGAGCAGGATGAAAAAAAGAAAGAGAGAAAGAAAGAGAGAGATAGTGAGAGCAAGCGTTAGAGATCGGATCGGGCTGATTTGAATTAGAACAATAGTCGTCCCCGACGCACGCACACTCCGGTGCTGTCGGTGTCGTATGAGATTAATGACCCGAAAATTCAAAAATCGAGACCCCGTGGGGCGCCCCACACCTACACCCCCATCACTGTTCGTATCCATCTCTATCTCTCTTCCATGAGTCTTTCGTTGAGTGCACTGAGTCTGCTCGAACTCGTCCGTGCCGATACTTTATTGATCGATCGCGCTTTGTTTCGGCCAAATTAATTTTAAATGCTCTGGGATGTTCGATGATGCCGCGGACAGATATCTGGCTGCACTTAAATCATTCTCGCCGGGACGCGGCGGGTGTTCGGAGTCGACGTGATTCAACGGTGACGGCTCTGTCGGGGCGATAGTTGCACGAAGTTACTCGCTCGGACTTTTTCAGAGCAAAAAACAGCGAAGAACACGCAAACTCAATTCAAGAAATATTGAAAAATTGCACAATCAATTTTACAATTAGAAAATGTATATAGTTATTGTGGATCGATTCTTCATCGACAAAAGAATATGCATTCCATGTGATCGCAATTTGCCACGAGATAAAATTTGCGATAAAATTTTTTCGTTAAAGTTGCAATCGTTTCTATTATAGAGGATTTATTATAGCGATTATATAAAATATACACAGAAAAAAATTATCAATATATTTATATAATTGCTATAATTGCATACAAATACTTTATGAAGAATCGCCAAATATAGTCAAGACCAGTTCTTGATGGAAGAAAAGAACGAAAGTTCTTTTGCTAAAGTATCTAAAAATTTGTTTTTGATTTGTTTAGATCCTCAAAATAATTATGTAATGTAGAATGTTTAAACTAACATAGAATCATAGACTATTATAATTTTTTGTCATCAATGTTTGAGCATTTCACATAATTATTTTGATTCAATAAATTATTTTCAGACCTATATTTATAATAGTTAAATTTTCAGATACTTCAACAAATCTTTCCGCATAATCTAATAACATTTATATGTAAATTACAAATATATCTTTCGGTTATATAAGCTGCACATCGATTACTATTAGATTTAAAATACAAATTGAAGCTGAAATAATATCACGAATTAAATCAAATTGAATTAATTTAATAATGATGTTAGTAAGCATCTTAAGATACTGCAAAGAACTTATTGTAATTATAAAAATTGTTACTTCAATCAGGATTTAAGCCTGGACCCCTTTCTGAACTAAATAACTACGATTAAAAGCTTTATTTTTATAATTATTACTATTATAATGTTAATAATAACAATTATACATTTATTGTTTCTATAAAAAAATATTTAGTTCAAAATATATTAGAGTTAAATTAGAGTTAAATTAGAGTTAAATTATAGTAATTGCAATAATTTTTTCTCACATATCAATGTTAATTATGTTAATTTTGATAAACTTTCGTTCTACTTTGCACAGACTATCATCGCTAGGTTAGCACGTGCAGAGAATCGTGCAAACACAAAAAGAAAAAGAGAAAGGTAAAAAAGGGGCCACGAAATCGCCATGACCCATCCGTTGTAAACGAAGAGTTCGTAACTCTATAATGCGCCCTGCGGGGAAGAAGAGCCATGCATTCCTGCTGGCATTCCATTCGACTTCTGCTTACACTGCGCGACCGGCTGGTGCATCCGCGACGATGCTGCATGCTAAAGTGACCGCACGCGTGTACACATGCACGCGCGCGTGGTCACCCGTGATTACTCGCGCGACGTCGCGAGCGTATAATCCCGACGAAGCGCCATTTTACGCATGCACACGTAATGTCGTAAATGCATCGCCGTAAACGCGTTAGCTGTAAACGCGGAGATCCTATCATTCCAACTTACGTGCATTACATACTACATTTTTAGAATCTGATATAAACTACAACAAAATAACAAGCTGATAATAATGTTAATTGGAGGAATTGCGAGAGTAGTATTTCTTCAATCGTAACATAGTTGAAAAATTTGTGTTAAATTTAACACATTTCACAGTCCACTTTTTTGTTATATTGAGAAATAAATATATATTAAAAAATTGAATACTGACATAATTTTTAAGCAAATTATGTGAAATATATTTCTTCAGTAAAATTAACATTTATAATGTTTTTAATTAACACATTTTATTTATCTTTAAAAATTTACGTTTTAAAATACGTTATTTTTATGTAAATTATTTACTTATACACAAAATGTTTAAACAACACAATCATTGTGTTAAATTAATATATGATATGTTAAAAATTCAACGCAAAGACTTTAATAACAAGTTTTAAGACAAGTTATAAATAAATGTTTTTTAATTTATATATCAAAGTAAGATTAAAAATGACAGTATAAGATTAAATTACTTCATTTAACGACTGACTTTAAATATACATACAAAAAGTCATTTATAATAATGATATAGTATTATTGCGTCGCGTGAAATACAAAGTATAACGGCTTTTAACCATGGTTGCACCGGACGCGAAACGCACACCGGAAACAGACGTAATTGCCATAATGAATCCCCGACGACAAAAGCGGTGCTTGGGTTTCAACAAAATTTCATCACAATCCACATGGCAGATAGCGATCATATGAAACGACACGCACATTTGTTTCGTCGTTGGAAAATCGGTCCGGGGACCGTGACAACGGCGATCGCGTGCTCGACGATAGCGATCAGTCTTTTGTTTCCATTCATCCCTCTTGGCACCTCGACGGGCACACCCTTGGCAAGATATCGGCCCTCGTTCTTCACAATCCCGCCGGCCAGCCGGCTGGCGAAGTATGCTAATCGAGAAACGATTCTCATTTGCTTAATCGCTGACCGAAACACTGCGCACTTTCGATTCCCCTTCGATGGACCTGTCCGTGCAAAGGGTACGAGAGTGGTAAGGGATCCGCGTGCAATGGAATGTTTATAATTTATATTAGCTCAAGAAGACCAAAGTGAAGTGGATTTTATAGGAAATGAGTCTTGTAATATTGTGAATATAAATAAAAATATATGAAAAGAATGAAAGATTTTACTGAAGTATCTAAAAATCTAGCTACAGAGATGTGAAATAATTTTGATTTATCGAAGTAATTGCACAGGATGTTCGAGCATAATGAGCAATGCTGCAAGAAGCATCTTTTTTTATTCTAGCAATCAGCTTAAGCAAATGTACATAATTATTTATAGTTTAATAAAATTATTTCTAAATCTAGCTAAATTTTTAGATATTTCAGCAAAATTGTCCTAATTACGTGCTTAAACAAAAAGAAAGTATAAAATGGAAGACGAGAAGTGAGATGCCATGATAAGATCACCATTTACGGAAATTCTCTCAGAAATCCTAGATTAAAACATTTGCGATAAATCGATCTGCCTGAAAGTTGACGGTCCATGACTTGCCCGGAATGAATTAGGTCCATTAAGATTATAGATTCAATGATAAACTTAAGAAACGTTTGCCTGCTGTTGGAACGTATGTTGTCACCAGTTGCTTAATTGCCGCGTGACGGAAGTACATAAGAATTTATTTTCGCTGGACGCGCAAACGTGACGACATTTGGGCGACGAGCGTTCCTTCGAACGAATTTACAATCGTGGGAGCCGCCAATGAATGTCGGTTCGTTTACGTGAGAATTGTCAGTGATCACTTAAAGTAGCAAACCAAGAATTTCTAACAGTTTGCAATTCCAACTGCAGTCGTCATAAAAGATCCAAGGACTTCGAACCTTTTAGACGTCTTTGCGACGTGTTTTGCAAATTTGTTACTCGGGAAATCCTACCTACTCTACTTGCAAAGCTACTTTGGAGAAAACCTTGTACGGAAAGCTTCACGAATGACACGTCTTGTGATCGTTTAAACATTCAACCGACGCAGTCTATCGACTCGTCTACCGCGTAGCGAAATTTGTGATATTTCGAGGATGCCGACCTCGCAGAATCTGCGGGACACCTTCTTCCAAGAAGGTAGCTCGAGATTCTTGTTTGGTAGGACCCGTTCCCACCCGGGTCGCGCCGATGTGTCCGGCGTGTCTAGTGTTTCCCTCGCGAACAGACACAGCGCAGATTAGATCTTAGTCACTACTATATAAGTCTCTCATATTACATGCGGCGTCGGTTTTATTTGGGAGCAGGACACACCGGAGTTTGCGTGCCGCTGTGTCGGCTCCCGTTTTACCATTCGACCATCCCTTCCATCGTTCTCTCTTCTTGTTTCTTTCCACAGTTTATCTGCTTCGTTGTCTCTTTGGAGATGTCGTGTTAGCTGTTTTTGACTCTCTTCTTTTCTCTTTCTCTCTCTTAATCGTTATCATCATTATGATTATTGCGTGATTATCATTATGACCACGTGCAGCTGTGACGTGTACTCGAAATGAAGCCGTCGTAAGGACCCGGTCCCGACGACCTTATCTGCTAATCTTAATTTTCCGGGTTCCCCACCGAGGCTCTCGGGTAGATATAATGTTACCGGCGCGTCTTCTCGAGTGTGACTCGATTGCAAACGTCCCTGCTAGGACAGCGGACCACGCCGTCGAGAACGTCGTCGGGGGATTTAATCTTATCCGGATACTTAGGAGTAGACGATGAGATTGTAGAGAGAACGAGCGGCGCGATTATTGAACATTTCGCTGCCTTATACGCAGCTAAAAAAAAGACTTGTGTGTTATATGTATATATTAAATTATTCGAAATTGATATCATTTCAATGTTATATTTATTTTATGATGTGTTCAAAGAAATTTTTATTAAGGAGATAATGGTCTTTCACACTGCTAAAAAGATTTTTTGAAATTTATCTTCCGAACGGATAAGATAAAAAAAATTGCCACGATACATAAATCAGGAAAGAACGATTGAAGTTAAAATTTGGCTAAATACAGATTTAAAAATAATTTTTTTTTATTATCAAAGTAATTATGTAAGACGCTCAAGCATGTAATGTTGCAAATTATTTGTAATGTTTTGCAATTCTACTAATAAGTTTGAACATCCTAATAATCTACATAATTATATTTATTTAAATATTATAAAATTAATGTCAGATCTGTGTCTACAAGAAGAGAACGGTTTTGCTAAAATAATTGTATCTAAAAATTTAGCTAGATATAAATTTGAATCTAAAATAATATTGTTGGATTATAAAAATAATTATGTGTAGAATGCTCAAACTGGTTGCAGAATAATAAAATTTTTTGCTGTATTGCTCTGATCATGTTCAAATTTCTCATAGTTGAATATCTAAGAAAATAATTTTTTTTACATATTAATTGAATTTAATATAAAAACCTGATCTTAAATAAAGGTTTTCACAAGAAAACCTTATTAAATGAATTAATCTTATTCTATTGAATTAATATAATAATACATAGAATTGTAACGTATTAAAAGACTATCAAGAGAGGTCGAGAATCATTGATCACAAGGAAGAAGTAAAATGCATTTAGATGAAAAATTCAAATGCCATAATGCACATACGAGGAGAAGGGAAGGGAGGGTGAGTTTCGTTCGTTTCCTGTCCGCGCAAGTAGAAACAATAATAATAACAATGGGATCTACGTAGGGTGGCCCTCGGAATAGTTTATTAGCGCTCACGAGACAATGGAGGTCGGGACCCGAAAAGAAGAAGAGGAAGATGAAGAAGAAAAACGAGGAAGAATAAAAGAGATGAGGTAAGATCCAGCAGCGGCAGCACGAGCGGCAGTGAAAGAGGAAGAAGAGGACGAACAAGAATAAGACGACCATGAGGAAGAGTCAGACGTAGGGAAGGCTCGGTCCGTATTTAAGTATGCGCGCCCGCCGCCTTCAAATTTATGCACGGCGACAAATATTTCAAAATCATTCCCTCCGCCCTTCGCTCTCCTTTGTATCTCCCTTCCTCTCGAACTGTTTTGGCGGCGTAGAAAGGAGGACGATAGTCTCCCGCGAAAGAGTCACGATAATAACGCGAGCGGGTCCTCAAGAAAACGACAAAAAGAAAGAGAGAAAAACGGGTCGTGCGAGGACACATCGAGCGAACAAAGCGCAGCCGGGAGCTGAAATTTATATTCGAAAATTTAAATCGTCTATTAGAAACGATGGCGACGACGCGCGTATACGCGTCGATATGAGGGAGGTTGAGGGAAGTAGAGACCCAAAGAGGAAGGCGGAGAAGAGGTAGAATCTTTTCTCGGGGCTACTCAAGGTAGGTAGATCCCGACAAGAGATAAAAGCATGAGGAGAGAAGTATATATACGAATTATAAACCGAATGATGGTAGGCAATGATTCTCTCTTTCTCGCTCAGCGCGCGATCCCCTGTATGCGGCTACGTGTCCTACACGTACGCGTGTGTGCAACGATCGGACAGGTCGGTAGAATCCTTCGAAGGCCCAGCTGGAGATCCTCTCCTTTCCACGCGCTGCTCTGGTATTTAGGAGCTCGCCGAGGACCGCACTCTCGAAGATGCGTTAAGTGGTGACAGGATTTACAGAGCCGCAAGGAGATCGCGGTGGAAGTTATACAAAGAGACATCATCGGCGAAATTTAGAAAAATCTTCGCTGCATATTTGATTTTATCGGAAAAAAACGGTTTTGTTAAAGCATTTAAAAATTTAGCTCTAGACAAGATCTGAAAATAATTCTGTTAATATCTGTTAATGTTAATCCTTTAAAATTTCATCTTATATCTATTTATGTAAGTGTTAATTTTATAATGCTCATTTCTGTATGTAAATGTTGGATTGTTAATTAATTAATTAATGTAATTATTAGTGAATATACACAACAATTTATTCATCGTTAACTGCGTTGGATCACGCAGGCTTTTATTTTGATTTTGTTGAATCATCAAAATAATTATAGAACGTACAAACTGGTTGCTTAGAATGTTAAAACATTTGCAATATGGCCCATTATGTTTCAGCTTCTTACATAATTATTTTGACAACAAAATTATTTTGTCTCAATTATCAAAATTGTTTTGTGTCTAATTTGTAAAATTAATTGCGTTTTGATTACTGCATTGTATTCTCATTAGCCTTTTTCCCTTTATTAACTTTACTGCCAATAATAGTTTGAAATGACATTGCAATCTTACATAAATAAATACTTATACAACATATGATAAATATATCTTCTTTTATATCATATTTAAAAATAATAAGTATAAAATAATTATACGAAAATTTTAACGTTAATGATAATAAAATAATATAAAAAAAGTATAAAAGTTTTCTTCCTTGTTTCCATTGCAATAAATTTCATAAATTATTTCACATGGCTACAATCTTTGCATCTTCTAAATATGATATTTAAATCATCCATTGATCAATGTAAATGATTGCAATCGCAATGGGATTAGAGAATATTGCACGATCCTCTAGTATCGCGTAGCAACGTTTCGAGAAAAAAATGCCAAGGTCGCGCAGAGCATTCCTGAATCTGGATCACTCGTTTATATTACGAAGAGTCACTAACGACGATTGCGGCAACCGTATTTCTACCTGCTTTCTTGATTCTATAAGAAGCGGCAGCCGATGGAATGGCATGATATAAACTGTCGTTGATTGTACATTATAACTTTTTACTGTACCGCAGCATAACCGTTACGGTATAAAGTATAATGAAGAAACATGAAGAAAGAATCATTGATTAACGTAAAATATTGCTCGCGTACTGGCGCTACAAGTGTAAAGAAAGATTCACATCTTTGAAGAAACAAATTTGATCTTTGTAAAAGATCTCACTGACATTGTTTTGTAAAAGTTTGACAAATTTAAAGGCTTCAAAATAAAAAATTGTAAATTAATTTCTCGACAATACAGGTTGACAAAAGTTTGTGTGACTGACGAAATTTTGTATGTTTATTAAATTATTATTCAAGTACTGAACTGATATTTTGATGTTAAAATGATGACAAATAACATCAGCTTAGTTATCAGCTATCTGATTGTGAGTAATAATATATATATATATATATATATATTTAAAACAACAATTCTGAATGTTAATTACTTATTAAATATCAAAAGATTCTGTATCAAAAAATTTTCATCGATTGGCGAAATTAACAAAAAATCATCATGTGTTCCCACCTTGTATCAAAGAAATACAAAAAAATTGCTATTTTGAAAGTCAATTATTATTTTTGATATTTAATAAAATATAACTAAATAACTAAAACTTCAAATTTGTTTTTGTAAATATACGTTACTAATAAATTTGATAAATACAAAAATTTTGCCAAACTTCTTTGCCAATCTGTATCCATAATGTAATTAGAAAAGGATTTTAATATAATGCTTTATTAAGTAATTCAGAATATTCATATTGAAAATCATGTAATTATCGTAAAGAGACGTTAAAATGCATCGAGAAAAATATCTAATTGAAAGATTCGAACGAATCGAAAAATTCTGATTATATCAATCAGAATTCTGATTATCTCAACTATTATAGATAGATTTAATCAGAAAATTCTGATTCATTCATTTTTCAACTAGAATTCGAATTAATCCAATCAGACATTTTCTTCAATATGAAATCGCTAATAAAAATTTCATCATTTTATTGGAAGCGCATTTTATTGTAAAGAAAATGAATACAGTTATTCCAGAATCATATTGATGGAGAAATTATATTCACGTATGTACATTCGCATCGCCATTATTGGTCTTCATCGATGGTCGCACTTGAACGAACTTGCGCCATTTACATCGAGCAACAGCGGAAATAATCGACAATCGCGAGTATGGCGGCGCTCGTCCGGTCCGGTTGTTCCGCGCATATCGACCTGGGTTTCAGGACTTAATTTCCAGCGGTGGCCGGAGATATTAAAGCGGACAGTGTGTGACGTCGTATGTATGCAAATTCCGTCGTTTTCCCCCATTCCATTTGAAAAGGGGACGGATGTGAAAGGAGGGAAAGGACGAGGAACAGGAGGAGGAGAAGAGACTCCGCTTCCGTCTGGAGCAACGCTGGAGCTTCGGCAATCGCGGATAACGGATGCGCGCACGCATGCACGCACGCACGCATGCACGCGTGCGAAAGAGTCACGCACACGAACGGCTCGCGACGAGATATATAGATCATGTATATTGATGGCGCGACGCGAGCGTTCGATTCTTGTGCTCTCTAAATATTCCACATCCCCATCCTCCGCAACCCCTCGCACAGCGCGAGACGTCATGGTGTACACGTATTTCCATATGCACGCATCTGCGAATATGTGACTATGAAGCGACCCGTTATCGCGGCGAAGTTATTGGACGTTTTTTCAACGATACATCAGTTGTCCCAAATCGTGATGGTTTCTCATTATGGAAAAATAACAAATATCGTTCGACAGGATTACTTATTGTCCCTGAGGATAATTTTGTATAACAATAGAAGAAGACGCGAAGACAATTTGATATTTAAAAAAAATTATTTGTGAATAATTTTTGTCTCATAAGAGATTTGTTGAGTATCTATTGACTATACTATCCTATGAGGATCCTAGAATTATTTTAAAATTATTTTTTATGTGTAATGTAAAGTTAAATGAAATATAAAATAATTACGACAATATTCTGTATAAAATCTATGAAATTGCAATTTATGTTTAAAAAAGAACGAACATGCATGTGAGCATGATATCTTATATAATATATAATGCTTTCCTTTCTCGTCTGCTGAAATTACGTACGTATGCAACTTTGTACGATCTTGTTACGGTAGCAGGAACGATCTTACGTCAAAGAAAGAAATTCTGCAGTTAAGGGTTGAAGAAATTCTTTAGAGTCAAACTTATCGTAGCTACTTTTCCTTAACAGAACTCTGCTACTGCAACCATTCGCTTACACGTGTGTATTTCTCGTTATTTCCATTTTAAAGATCGTTCGGTACAAAGAATGTAATAAGAATCACTAAAAAGAAAGGAAAGGAAATGAATACGATGTAAACTCTATAATATTTATAGGACAGAGATTGATAATACTATTCGACAAAAGTCATTTTTTCTTTTCTAAAGTGCTATATATAATCATATCCCAAAGATTTTTTTGCGTTGAATATGACACCATTAACAGAATTTGCGTAGCACATCAAGATTTTTGATAAATTGAGATGTAATAGAAGCTGAGGGTAATTTTTGATTTCATTTTAATTTACTCAAAATCCTATTTGTTCGCAACTATCAACGGCATTGTGTTCATTACAGTGCGAAATAATCTTCGGAATATGAGACTTTGGGAAGAAATTGGTTGAACAGTAACATAAGATGATCACAGAGCGATCAATTAAAACATATATAAATATATTAAAACATATTTACATCGTGGACAAGGTGTAA
>Ga0157364_1000965_pt1 | contig 22843 bp, 19 predicted proteins | sample AttsexASBM2_FD_111476 | JGI IMG/M metagenome (GOLD analysis project Ga0157364, IMG submission 111476) | Fungus gardens microbial communities from leaf cutter ant in Ribeirão Preto, State of São Paulo, Brazil - Atta sexdens ASBM2 | ecosystem: Host-associated > Fungi > Mycelium > Unclassified ...
GAGTCATCCGATGAAGTCCTAAGAGCCCGCATGGCGCCAGCCCTGCGGGCTTTTTTGTGTCTGTCGTTTTCCGAGAACATCCGGCTAAATCCGGTGATTATTGGTATACGTTTAGGTACACACGATACTGTGGTCCATTAAACGTGTACCAATTATGGAAGGGATCCAGATATGGCGCGTATCACACGCCTCCTTACCAATAACGAAATCCTCAAAGCTAAACCCCGTGAAAAAGACTTAACCTTACATAATGGTATGACCTGTTCTCACTCATCAAAACTACAGCTAAAGAGCTCTGGCGCTTCCGCTATCAACGTCCAAACAGTGGCAGCCGAACTAATCTCAGCCTTGGCTCATACCCGGCCCTTGCTCTCACAACAGCTCGTCAGATACGCGAGCAACATCTAACCTTACTTGCGCAGGGTATCGAACCCCACAACTGCAAGAGCAAATATCAGAGCAGTGCCAGATTGAGTTAGGCAGCATTTTCTCAACGGTGGCTGCCCACTGGTTTCAGATTAAAAACAGAAGCGTTACGGAGGATTATGCGAAAGACATTTGGCGCTCTCTTGAAAGAGATGTCTTTCCTGCGATTGGCGACGTTAGCGTTACAGATATCAAAGCTCATACACTGGTTCAGGCCGTGCAACCGGTTCAGTCCAGAGGCGCACTGGAAACCGTCCGTCGCGTTTGCCAACGTATCAATGAAGTCATGATATATGCTAAGAATACAGGCCTGATTGATGCAGTACCGAGTGTCAATATTGGCAAAGCGTTCGAGAAGCCTCAGAAAAAGAACATGCCGAGCATCCGGCCTGATCAACTGCCTCAACTAATGCAGACGATGCGAACAGCTAACATCAGCCAGTCAATACGATGCCTGTTCATGTGGCAGCTTCTTACTACCCGTCCTGCCGAAGCGGCTGAAGCTCGCTGGGATGAAATAGATCTGGAAGCACGAGAATGGAAAATCCCCGCATCAAGGATGAAAATGAACCGTGACCATACCGTTCCACTGTCAGATGAAGCATTGGTTGTTCTGGAGATGATGAAGCCGTTAAGCGGCAACCGAGAATTTATCTTTCCCAGCCGTATCAAACCTAACCAGCCAATGAATAGTCAGACGGTTAACGCATCGCTAAAACACGCAGGTTTTGGTGGGGTGCTCGTTTCACACGGTCTGCGATCTATCGCCAGTACAGCCCTTAATGAACAAGGCTTTCCGCCTGATGTTATTGAGGCAGCACTGGCCCACGTGGATAAGAATGAGGTTCGTCGTGCATACAACCGAAGCGATTATCTTGAGCAACGTCGTCCAATGATGCAATGGTGGGCTGATTTTGTAATGGCTGCGGATCGTGGAAATATGCTTGGAGATGGTATTCGAGGTATAAGGCTTGTCGGATAGTATTTATATAAGCGCCTCAAACTGGCGCTTATGTCTTTCACTCAAATCCGAAGCTCCGATTAATAACTGATTATTTTTTCTTACATTCGCATCAAAAGCTTGTTTAATACTTTCATTATTTTGCGACCAAGATTTTATGATAGTTTCAGCTAAGGCATCTTGACTAGCAGTTGCTAATCTATATTTTTTACTTTGGTTATCAATCATAAAATCTGATTCCTCAACAAATTCCCACAAAGGTTCAATGAGAGCTCTCACGGCAGCAGCTTTACTTCCCCATCCCTGCTCTGGGGCTAAAACATTAATAAGCTCCACAAGCTTTTCTTGGATAATTCCATAAACTTCAGCTTTTTTCATCCCTCCTTTTCGCCCAGACTCCTTTCTGATACTTAAAAGTTTATTTCGTTTATCTACAGAAGTTTTATACCAAACCATCCCCATACTTTTATCAAATAACTCAGATGCTTTTTTAAATGCTTCAAATGCAACATTCTCATTGTCTGATATAACTAATTCACCCCATTTATAGCACTTCTGTGCATACCTAAGATGAAATTTAAAGAGTTCATCCATAGAGATATACTCAGGGATAATGACAGCAACATTATCCCTCAGAAGTTCAGCCTCTAATGAACTCCAATAACGTTCAATAAGCGTAGCTAACTCGATGCTTTTCGCATTTGATGGAAAGTCCTTATGAGAGTCAGTGTACCTATGCTTTTTCAGATAAGAGGATGAATACAATAATATTCCCGGACCAAATTTCTTGGAGTTCCAGGCCCGCTCTTTCATCATAGTCAGTTCAGCCTGCATGTATGTATGCTTTTCATCCAGAATTTGGGCGTAAATGCGCCATTCACAGCCTTTAATCTCACTGGAGAGAGCACTGCGTTTCCGACTAATTTCTTCACTAAAAATTTCAATAGAAAACATTTAGTCCCACAATATCAACAAGTTAAACCTGTTAAAAATAAACCTTTGCTAGCCGTATTTTTTCGAAGAATCCTTGCAGCTATTCTTTGCTGGAACCAAACAGAGCTAACAAGAGGCAAACTAGTATGAACACTTCATCAGCAGTCAGGATACTCCGCTTACCTGCTGTTATCCATAAAACAGGTATCTCGCGAGCCACAATTTATGACTGGTTGAACCCGAGGTTGCCACGATATGATCCAACTTTTCCGAAGAAAAGAAAGCTTGGAACACAATCAGTTGGATGGCTTGAATCAGAAATTGATGAATGGTTGTTACATCGTAGTCTTATTAATTAATTATAAAGAGGAGTTAGATAGGATGTATGTCTAAAAAAAACAGCTCAACGCAAAATAAAGAACTTGGACTAAAGTTCCAGACGCTTCCCACTTTTGCACAACGGTTAATAAGCTACATACATTATAAAACAGGAGCCGCCGCTGAAATTATTTTAATAGTGTTACTTGGGGTGATGGCACTTGCCTGCCAGGACAAATTTGATATTCAGCTTAAAAATGGGAGAACCTTTACATCACTTTATCTGATGCTTTTGGCACGCTCAGGTAGCAGGAAATCAACGGTATTCAGGCTGTTGATGGGGGAAATTTATCAACTGGAAAAAGAGCTGCGAAATGATTGTCTGTTAAAAGAGAAAATTCATAAGCTTAAACTAGTATCCTGGGAAACCGAGCTAAGAGAGCTTAAAAAACAATTTGGCAAAGCTGTTCGTCAGAAGGTTGATGTAACTGAGGCACTTGAGGCGTTGGAGGAGTGCCAAAGAAGAAAACCATCTGTCCCAGAAAGAAAGTATCTTACTAAAAATGATTCGACAAGTGAGGGACTTAGAAAGGCATTAGCGCTGGGTTCTCCATCATTGATGTTCGGCTCTGATGAAGCCGGTGGGGTGATTGACAGCAATCTTTTTCGCAATATATCAGTTTTTAACTCTCTTTGGGGAGAGGGGAGAATCTCTGACAGCAGAGCATCTCGTGACAGCTACGATGTTGATGATGTCCGGCTGACCGTATTGCTGTTGTTACAGCCTGAATTGTTTAACGACTTTATAAGTAAGCAGGGGAAAAAATTAAGAAAATCAGGATTCTTAGCGCGTTTATTATTGATTGATCTGGAGCAACTTCCTGAACTATGCAGCATCCCTGATGCGTGTTCATGGTCTGATGAACCAGGACTTGATGGTTTTTTCTCTATTCTCGTTAAGCATTTGCAAGACGGGATAGAGCGTAGAGAAAAAATGAAGAACGTATCTGTATTACTTTATCTGAAGAGGCGAAAGCGTCATGGGATACACAAAGTAAACGAATCAGGGAACTAATGCAAAAAGGAGAGGAGTTGCATCACTATGATGATTTCGCCTCAAGAATTATGGAACATGCTACGAGAATCGCAGCAGTAATGCAAATGTTTATTACACCCGACTCACCAATAATTACCAAGGAAACGTTAATGTCAGCTACTAAAATAACACAATGGATTATTAATCACCTTATCACTAAGGTCGATACTACCCGAGAACCTACAACTGCAGAAAAATTGGTATGGTTCATGGAGGAGCATCTTGTTAGTAATGGTTCTTACGATTTCAAGAGTAATGATATCATTAAAAAAGGTCCATATTCAGTCAGGCGTTCAGAAAGTCTGAATTCTGCTTTAGAAAAACTTGAATCTGAAGGAATAGTACAACTATTTGAACGAGGTGGGGTTAATTATGTCAAATTTATTGGTTCCAAAATGGAAGCTAGCGAACTAGCTGAAAAAACCAATATCCCGTTGTTAGACTCAGGAACAGTTGCGATGAGTAAACTACGTTTACCTGAATAACTTCAGAGTAAGCTGGCTCTTTCTGATTAATTTTTTTTGTTCTTAAGACAAGTCACACTAAGGATTCAGCTTAAATTATTGAGGAGGACAGCTCATGAGTTTTAATCGGTAGATGTAATATACCTTTATCAAAGGTCTACTCCTGTACAAACAATCATCAAGAGTGACAACCCCTACAGAAGTTATATCCAACATCACGTGGGTAGCGTGAGGGCTACCCACGATCCAATGATTAATATTTACAGAATGAAAGATTATTATGGAATCACTATATTCACTTACCAATGAAGAAACCGATAACTTGGTAGAAATAGCCTCCAGAAAGTATAGATCGCCTATTGACCTCGATATTCTCAATCCACTACTCAACATGGTCTACGGCACACTGGAGCAGCATAACCGAATACTAGCTATTCGTACTGACACAAGGTTCGCTCAATCCTATGTACCGGGAGATCCTGATCTACCAATATGCTTCCAGCGCGATGATGCGCAGGCAATCACTCGCTTCTTCGAGTCATTGAAAAGCCAGTTACGGGCAGATCATCACCGGTCCAAGAGACCGGGTAACCCGACATTTCCATCTTATGTGTGGTGCAGAGAACGCGATACCGGGGAGCACCCACATTATCACCTGATGTTGCTGTTTAATGCAGATGTGTATGGGTACCTGGGTAATTACCAGGAACTCAATGCAAAAAACATGGCAACCCGAATACAGAAAGCCTGGTGCAGTGCTATAGGGCTTGCTCACGAAGATTACGCAACATTAACTGAATTCCCGCCAAATGCTGTTTACAGGTTTAGCCGATTCGACGCCTTGGATCGTAGCCCAGTCTACTGGGGTTTCCTGATTCGACTGGCGTATCTGGCTAAAACCAGAACTAAGGACGTCCACAGCGGTTACCGCAACTTTGGCACAAGCCAGTGTCCATGCTTAAGCGGATTAGCTTGTTAATAGCACTCTGGGTGAGGTATTTATCCTCACCCTGTCAATTAACATAATTGATACATTTCTCGGTAAAAAATTCGGTATTGTTTCTCGATACCCTGCTACAACCTGCTACATGTAGCAGCTGTAGCAGTTCTCAGAGAGCAAGATATAAATTTTGGGCTAAAAGTTACGGGTATGTCACTGCCTACACTCTTCCTTTCTCAATTTCCATATCAATTCCCTCATACAGGATCGTCACTTAAATTTTAGGGGGTTATAATCCAAAAGCCTATCTGAATATAAGGATAAAAATCAATGTCAGACAGCTTGCTTGTTCGAGCCAGTAGGGATGGAGATCAATTTCACTATCTTTGGGCTGCTCGCCGAGCCCTCCGGTTGCTAGACCCTAAAGCGTCTTTAACCGCACTTACCATTGAAGGTGCTTCGACAACGGAAATGGGATCTCAACCATCGGTGGAGGAAGGCGAAGAGATCATTGATATTGCCGAATACTACGGCAGTAATGAGTTCGAGCAAGCAACTACTGTCAGATATATGCAATTGAAGCATTCAACATTACATGCTGAAACCGCATGGCCCCCCAGCGGATTACAGAAAACGATAGAAGGATTCGCTAAACGGTATAAAGAACTTTTGCAGCGATTTCCTGCTGAATCCTTGCATACTAAGCTTGAATTATGGTTTGTCACTAACCGCCCTGTCAGTACGAGTTTCAGTGAAGCAATTACAGATGTGGCAAATCAACGCACTCCTCGCCATCCAGACGACCTTGCTAAACTAAAAAAATTCACAGGTCTGGAAGATCAAGGGTTGGTGTCCTTTTGCCAGATGCTTCGCATTGAAGAACGACAGGATGGTTACTGGGAACAGCGAAATATTCTCCTGAGAGAATCTAACGGATATCTCCCTGATCTTGACACCCAAGCCCCGCTGAACCTAAAAGAACTGATTACCCGGAAAGCGCTATCAGAAAGTGCATCCGATCCAGCTATTACCAGAATGGATGTTTTACGTGCGTTAGGGGTAGACGAAACAGATCTATTCCCTGCACCTTGCCTGATAGAGAAAATTGAAAATGTGATACCCCGAATACAAGAGGTTTCACTGGTCAAAAATATTGTGGAGTCCATGGGCTCACCTATCATCGTTCATGCCGACGCTGGTGTAGGCAAATCAATTTTCTCAACCCGTATTCATCAACACCTGCCTGAGGGGTCAGTCAGTATTCTGTATGACTGTTTTGGTAATGGACAATATCGTAATGCTTCAGCTTATCGCCATCACCACCGAACCGCATTAGTGCAGATTGCCAATGAGATAGCCTCACATGGTCTATGTCATCCTTTAATTCCGAACGCCAGCACTGACATTTCTCACTATATGCGTGCATTTATGTATCGTATTTCTCAGGGGATTTCCACGCTTCGGGCGTCACATCCTGAGGCAATATTGTGCATTATTGTTGATGCTGCGGATAATGCACAAATGGCCGCAAAGGAAATCAACGAATCACGCTCATTTATAAGAGATCTGCTCAGAGAGAACATTCCCGCAGGCGTTTGTATTGTCGCACTTTGCAGACCACATAGGCAGAGCCTGCTTAATCCACGTCCCGGCACTCCCAGCCTGACTTTACAACCTTTCGATCGCAGCGAAACAGGCGCACACCTGCGTGGGATATTCCCGGATGCAAACGATCAGGATGTGGATGAATTCCATCGACTGAGCTCTCATAACCCCAGGGTTCAGGCATTGTCACTTTCTCGACATTTATCACTGCCAGATACATTGAGATTGTTAGGTCCTAATCCCAAAACGGTGGAAGATACAATCGGAGAAGTACTCGAAGCCGCCATCTGCCAGTTGAAGGATGCCTCTGGGCATACAGAACGTACGCAGATCGATTTTATTTGTGCAGCACTGGCGGCACTCCGCCCACTCATTCCTATCGCTATTTTGTCTGCCATCGCTGAAATCGATGAATCCGCAATAAAAAGCTTTGCGTTGGATCTTGGGCGGCCGCTAATCGTCAATGGGGATACTATCCAGTTCTTTGATGAACCTGCTGAAACGTGGTTTCAGGAACGATATCGTCCTAAAGAAAAAGAGCTTCGTCAGTTTATTGCCCGACTGACGCCGTTAACAAAAAATAGTGCCTACGCTGCGTCAGTATTACCACCGCTAATGCTTGAGGCTGGGCAATTTTCGGAACTCGTCACTCTGGCAATGACATCCCAAGGGTTACCAGAAACGAGTCCTATCGAACGCCGAGATGTTGAACTTCAAAGACTGCAGTTCGCCCTGAAAGCTGCGTTACGCCTTGAGAAGTATCAGGATGCGGCAAAACTTGCGCTCAAAGCCGGTGGAGAAAGTGCAGGCGACAGCAGGCGGCGAAAATTATTGCAGGATAATCTTGATCTGACTGCAAAATTTATGGACAGCCACAGTGTTCAGGAGCTTATTTCACGCCGTGCCTTTACTGATACTGGTTGGGTTGGGTCACAAAACGTCTATAACTCTGCACTTTTATCGGAATTTTCTGAGCTCTCTGGTGACGCCCGTAGCCGACTACGTATTGCTCTGGAATGGTTAGATAATTGGAGTTCACTAAACGATGATGAACGCAGCAGAGAAAACGTAACCGCTCAGGACATAGCCGTTATGGCGATCGCCTATCTGAATATTCATGGGGCAGATGAAGCGGCAAGAAGTCTTCGCCAATGGCAACCTCGAGAATTATCTTTCAGTGCCGGCATAATCATTGCCAAACAATTACTGGATCACGGCCGTTATACAGAGCTGAACCAGTTAGCTATTGCGGCAGGAAATGATCTTGGATTAATTTTGGCTATTGTACTGACCGCCAGAAGGTTCCATTACCAGTTACCTGAACAATCTATCAAGAGAGGCTACCGTTTATTGGCTAGCCCTCATCTGAAAATCAAAATCAGATACTCATTTGATAATCAGACAATAGCAGCAATAACCAGCATGGTTGAAATGGCGCTACGGCTCAATGTCTGTAATGACAAAGAAGCTATAACACTTTTAAACCGCTACTTGCCCCAATCCGCTCCGAATGCCCTGTCCTCTAAACACAGTAAAGAACGTGTGCAATATATACGAATGTATGCGCTACGCGCGACATTAACTAACTCACCATTAAGTTTGAGTGATATTGCATCTGAAAAGGTCATTGAAGAGATAAACTCTGAAAGAAAGCATAGTGAATCACAGGAACTTCGTGAATTAAAGCAATATAGTGGTGTGTTAATTCCTTGGTATAACTTATGGGCTAAAGCCCTTTTAGGGAAAGTATCCAAGGCTGAGTTAGATAATCAACTCGCTGATGCAAAAAAATTATCAGCGGAAATAAAAGGGTATTCATACTCGGAGCATTCCTTTAGCAGTGATGAAATAGCTAATATCTGGTTCGATATTTTATCTGAAGTCGGAGATATTACTTGCGCTGATATCGAAGAAATCACTGCATGGTATCAACATAAGGACAACCGGGTCTTTACACCGACATTGCACAGATTTTCCCGTCTTTGCTCGCAGATAACTGGGCTTGAAAAATTTTCATTTATCTTCGCGCAACAGGCATTATCTTTGTGGAAGGATGACCACACTGACGCACAAACCAAGGCTGAGAACTATATCTATATAGCCAGATCACTTATTTTAATTGATAAGTCAGAAGCACAAGAATATTTTAACCACGCTATTGAGGTCACCAATAAACTCGGTGATGAAAATCTGGAACGATGGGGAGCATTACTTGATCTGGCGGAATACATTGCCGACAAAAACATAGCATCACCAGAAATTGCCTATAAATTCTCACGCTGTGCCGAAGTAACTCGAGAATATGTTGATCGTGATAAACATTTTGCATGGAATGATACGATCAAAGCGTTGTCTGAATTATGCCCATCTTCCACTCTGGCCATCATTAGTCGTTGGCGAGATCGTACGTTTGGCGATCACCGAAATATACTGGCGTTAACGATAGAACAACTAGTAAAGAAAAACAAAATCAATCCACTTGATGCAGCAGCATTAATCCCTTTCCGGGAAGAGTGGGACGAAGATAAGTTACTAATAGCTGCTCTGCCTTTATGTAAAAGCTATCAGGACAAACAAACGCTTTTTCAATGGGTTTATAATTACATACAATTCACCTCACCTCGTTCAGAAAAATTAACACGAATTAAAACCATAGCTTTGTCCATCGGAATAAACCTCACTGTTCTAAATATAAACATTTCAGTTGAAGAACAGTCCAGATTAAATTTGGAATCAACAAGCGACCACGCCACTGAAACTGACGAAAAATCTAAAGCAGCATGGCAAAGAGTTTTTAACATGTGTGATTTATCCACATCCGAAGGAATTTCTATCGCATACCAAAACTTCCGTCATGAACCTGAACTCTATTCAACCGAGTTATTTATTCAAGAGGCGATAACTCGTATTAGTTTTGGCAAAGAAAAAGACTTTATTAACGCTTTTGTTAAATTATCTGAGATCAGCCTTTATAGTTTCGGGACTTTTCTTGAATCCATCCCTGAGGAATGGACAGCCCGGTTAAGCATAAAAACAACTATTGCTTCAGTAACCAAAAGTTACTGCCAGCGGTTTTGCATGCTTATTAGAAAGCATCGCTACTACGAAGTGTTCCCTTTTAAGCTTGCCAGCGAACTTTCCGGGCTCAATGAAGATGAGTTAATCAGTATTGTTCTAAATGCAACATCTGAATCACCAGAACCATCAGATTCACAACAACTGTTTAGCCTTGTCGGGCTTTTGGTTAATAAGTTGACCCCAGAAGAAGCATTAAATGTCCTATCTTATGGGTTGGACTTATTCAATGAAGTATTGAAAGAGGAAGATGGTGATGGTCCATGGGGGCCAACATTAATTCCCCCAACTCAGGTAGAAGATTCTCTTGCGGGGTACATATGGGCCAGGCTAGCGTCGCCAGAATCAACCGTTCGCTGGGAAGCCGCTCATGCCGTTTTTATGCTCTGCCGATTAGAACGTTCCAAAGTGCTTCAAGCAATATTTCAACATGCTGAAAATTGCTCAACACAGCCCTTTTGCGATCGCAATCTTCCCTTCTATAACCTCCATGCTCAATTATGGTTATTAATTGCTGTTGCACGTGCCGCGCAAGATGACGGAAAAGCGCTGATACCCTATACCGATTATTTTTATCGCTACGCGACAACTGAACAACCACATGTATTAATCCGCCTTTTTGCCGCCAGAACCCTGCTCGCGCTTAATGAAGCTGGATTGATATCTATAACCGCTCAAGAAAGAGACAATCTTTCCAACATAAACCGGTCAACGTATGACCCAACAGTGAGTGACTCTGAAAGTTTAGTGGGCGAGGATTCATACACTTTTGGTATTGATTTTGGCCCATATTGGCTGGAACCTTTAGGCCGCTGTTTTGGAGTATCTCAAAAACAGCTTGAACCCGAAATGTTACGCATTATTCGCGATGATTTTGATTTTAAAGGAACCCGTAACTGGGAAGAAGATGAGCGAAACAAACGGCGTTATTATCGAGACAGAGATAATCATCACAGCCATGGTTCCTATCCACGTGTTGATGATTACCATTTTTACCTCTCCTACCATGCAATGTTCATCTCGGCTGGAAAACTATTGGCAACCAAGCCATTAGTGGATAGCCGTTACGATGAAATAGATGACGTTTTTCAGGATTGGCTAAAAAGGCATGATATTTCACGTAGTGATGGGCGCTGGCTAGCCGATCGACGAGATCCACAACCCGAAATCAGGCCAAGCTGGATTAACGATACTTCTGATAATCTCAATGAATGGCTGGGATCAATTTCGGAAAACATCTTTGACGAATCATTAAGCCCTGCCTCTGGATTACTGACAGTATGGGGACACTGGTCAGATAAGCGCAATGACCGAAGAGAGTCGATTTCGGTTTCTACTGCGTTAGTCTCACCCGAAAGATCTTTATCTTTACTCCGGGCGCTACAAACTACTGAAAATGCATATGACTATAAAATCCCCATCACTGGTGAGGATATGGAAATTGACCATATGTCTTATAAGTTAAAGGGATGGATTAAAGACATCGGTGAATATAAAGGCATTGATGAACACGATCCATGGGCTGGCGATGTGACATTCCCGTTACCTAAGCCTGCGTCGTTTATCGTTGAAGCAATGAAATTAACTACGGATAAAGACCAGCGGGTATGGCATACCACTCATAGCACCGAACCAGAAATGATATCCAGAATCTGGGGTAGCCTAGCAGAAAAAAATGAAGATGAGAAACCAAGTGGTTACAAGCTTTACGCCTCGGTGGAGTTTATCAAAAAAATGTTAACTACATTAAGCATGGATCTCATTATAGAGGTTGGTGTAAATCGCTACTCGCGGAGTAACAGATATGGACGGAGTAATGAAAATGAACTCGAGAATATCCCATCAAGTAACAGAATCTTCCTCCTTAAACATGACGGAACCTTCCGAACGCTATACGGCAATTGTACAACTGGGGAAAAAGTTGGTTGAAGAACTAGCGTTAAACAATTCTGTTGATACGTTAGGCCGTTGGATGGCTCATCATATTGCAGAACTGATTTACGACGCTGAAAATACTACGGATGACACTATGCGCATCGCGAAACACATGGAGATTAGGGACTCTGTGTGGGCCTTTTGGACTAACCGCTACGAATTACCATTTGGTAATAAGCCATTTAAAGAACTAGAACCCATCCTAAGGGCTTTAGAAAGTCTTGATCCTGAAAGCCTGCTACCAAGGTATTTTTTTCCCTACCCAAGGCTAACTGATAGAGAAAATGAAACTTCGGAGACTCAAAAATGGTTAAAAGTTGCCGAAAGTATCGATTCGACCTCAAAAATCCTGATTGATTATTGCCTCTCTTTAGCCGCAGAAAATTCTATTGATAAATCTCAAGAATGGGTGGAATTGGCACAAAAAGCTGGATTAGACGACGACATTGATCTAATTGAACTTCGTATTTTCCAATTACGTGGGAACCCATCCAACACAACTAATCCCAGTAGTGCACAACGGCGAGTTCTGGAAAAACGACAAAAAAATCTTGCCGTATTTCTTTCATTAGCCACTCAGTTAGACGAACAACTCAAATCACAACTTGAAGCCCTACCAGTAATTGAGGATAAATCAGAAAAAGGCGATGATGACAATGACAAGGACAAGGACAAGGACAAGGACAAGGACAATGTTTGAGATAACACATGCTTAGTATTCATGACAATAAAAAAATATTAAGTTCTAGACCAAAGCACTACAATTCCTCTTAACATTTAGTAAAAGGAGTACATATGTCAGCGTCCAGATTTTTGATAGATAACAACGGCTAAAATCAGAACAATATAAAGATAGCCATAAGTAAAGCCAAGCAATGTCGGCAAGTCCTGCCGAACTGCGAAACGATACGTTTCGGGCAGAGCAAGGAACCGTAAGGTTAGCCCAGATATAATTTACATCAGAACTTTTTTAAACGAAATTAGGCTGCATGGCATAAGAAATATTCTTATGTCATGCAGCCAGCGATCACTACAGTTATTTCTTGCAGTGGGTCTCCCATTCTTTAATGGCAAACGTATCCATCATACCTGAGATGTAGTCAACAACAGCTCGCGCCTTTTTACTGGTGTAGTCAGCGGAATTTTCTTCCGGTATCGCAAACTTCAGTTCAGGGGACAAGAATTTGAAATTGTCTTTCTGATTATAAAACTCGTATAAGTCAGCGATGATCTCGTTACCTCTGAACTCGTAAGTCAGTATATTCCTCTTTCGCATAATTACTTTAAATAGCAGTTTTTTCAGACCTTCTGATAGTTTCTGTAACTTTTCGAACCCAAGCTCTTCAAAGCCATGCTTACTCATGACGACTGAAATATCCATAACTAGACGATTTACTATATTGGAGGTAAGCTCTTTGCGAAAAATCATGGCGAACTCTTCTGACGACTTCATTGAATCAGCTTTAGCTGCAGTTTCCTTTGACTTCTTGACGATCTCTTTAAAGTCGGGCAAAGCATCTTTGTACTTTTCTGAGATAAAAAACTCATACTCAATGTCTTCAATGGTCACCATATTTCTGCTAAGTGCATCTTCAAGATCATGCGCTGCGTAGGCAATTTCATCAGCAAGATCCATTATCTGTGCATCAATAGTTTTCTCTCCTGCCTGCAGTTCAAGATTATGCTTTATAAGCAATTGTTGGTAGAATTCATAATCTTCATCATAAATGAATTTCTCAGCAACGGATTTCATATTTGGATACTTGATGACAGAGAGCAAGCTTCGGTGGGTCAGATCCAGGCCGCCACAGTGAGCGTATTTCTTTTCGAGTTTTCTTAAGATACGAAGCGCTTGGGCATTCCCTTCATATCCACCGATATCAGCAGATAACCGATTAAGCAACTTTTCCCCTGAGTGCCCGAAAGGAGGATTGCCAATGTCATGCGCCAGAGCTGCCAGTTCAACTACCACGGAGTGTTTCAGTTCAAGGTCTGATGCGATACTTCGCGCTATCTGTGCGACTTCAAGGCTGTGTGTTAATCTGTTTCTATTGAATTTTTCGGGATCAACTTCAAACAACTGCATTTTGCCCTGAAGTCGCCGAAATGAAGATGAGTATAGAATACGCGCATAATCGCGCTGATAATCATCCCTGTTTCTTACTTCATTGCAGGGATCAGAATGCTCCCTGCTGTGGCCCAGAGAAGCGATAAGTTTCTGCTCTTGCCTTTGAGCAAAAGCTTTAATTTCTTCATTGTACATGTTAAATCCTTGCTGTATTAGCCAATCAAATCAGAAAACTGAATCTTTTCAGTTTGTTAAAAATTATACGTAAAAAGATATAGTTACTGAATATTAATCTGGTTCTTAATAAAAATGTCAATGGTAAATCGTGCGCTTTCAAAGAAATACGTTTAGGTTGACCGACTCCCACGCCTATTGGCATAGATAGGTGTTATCAACACCAACTATTGGCACGAAGTGATCCCTCTCCTGGAACTGAAAGGCTGCAACGAACGATAAGCTCAACTTGATTCTAAATGAACAAAAAATAAGAGCACTTGAGTAATTTCTAACACTCTTGAGTGAATGAGTATAACCCTTTATAGATTACAATATAGTGTGCTGAGTGTTTTTTGTATTTCTCCATCTCCAAAAAAGAATCGATTTGATGGGTCGATTTTATAGCTTATGTTATTATCTAAAGTTAATTCACTTTCTACTAATTCTTTAGCCGCCCATGAACCGTACTCTGAAAGAGTAAATATTTCCACCTTATGATTTTTCAATATATATTCCTTCCACTTTTCACTTTTTTTAATAACACATAGGCAAGAGTGTCCTAAATTGTCGTAGACAATAGAAGAATATTCCGTTGGATATAATTCACCAAAATTTAACTCTTGAAGAAGTTGAAAGTAATTTGGGGTTTTCTTCAACAGATTTATTTCAAAATGCCACAACCATCTTAATTGTTGCTTTGCTGATTCTATATTAAACTTTCCTTGCACTGTAGTAAAATTCTTGACGAATTTATCTGCAGCAATAAGGGTGAAATGTTCTATATCAATTAATATATTTCTCTTAGGCGATGATAGGATCTGATTCCAAGAAAACTCAGATTCATTATATCTTGTTAATAAATGGCGCAATTCACTATTTTTATTTAGCTCGGGAGATATAATAGCCAATACTTTGTATAGCCTTCTAAATGCCGAAGATGCCAGCAGTATTGTTTTTCTTGCTTCATCGCCATCAAAATAGTTTAATGTGTATTTAATCAAGTTCTGAATTAAAGTCTCAACACTCTTATTTCTTTCCGGACATAGCCATGATGGAGTATAATTTAAGGTTTTGGTTGAAACTTCAAGCTGAATCAAAAAGCTAAGAGCATTGGAGTAAAAAGCATCATTCGCGTCTCTGAAATCATCAGGGAATATCTTATTAATCACAAAGAAATCGTTTTTTTGATACAATAATCAACTAGTATTTTATTCATCGAATACATAGCAGGTATTGATTGCATAAATAAAAAATGCCCATCAATAATATCATCAACACTTGCTTTTTCTAAGTTCGCTCTTGAATTCTTACTTGTAAAATCAGTCGATTGAAAGTTTTTAAGAATTTGTCCTCGTTTTCCGTTAAGCCTATTTTCAACAAGTGTTTTAAATTCATTGACTCTTTGAAGGTTAAATTCGACTTCAAAAGCTTTATCAATTGATTTTATTACTCGCCTTTTATAAAAGAACCATATTTGCATTGGTTCCAATATCATTCTTAGTGAATCAAAGTTTTTAACAAGCTCTTTGATTTTGAATGTTAGAACTGGTTTTTCTAAGTCTTCTTCTCTATCAAAAACCTCTAACTTTAGTCCATCACATAAAACAATAATAGCCGCACTTATTTCTGGGTGTATCGAATATTCTGTGGCTTGACTCAATTCAGCATATCCAAAATTCTCACCTTTTAGTGGTTTTTTTGCTTCTATAATCCAAAAATTCTCTTTCCAAAGAGTAAAGTTATAATCAATGTACTTACTCTTCTTACCAAGAAAACTGATATGTTTTTCCCTATCAACTGATGAGAATTGCCCTTTTTTGTAACCTAAAATTCTTACGATTGGATCAATGACTGTAGCCCTAACATCAGCCTCGCTAAATCCCGTAACATCGAGACTCTCAATCTCACGTAATTCCTCAATATATTTTTCACATATGGGCTCTATATTTTTATGGAGAAGCACCCATCTTTAATACTCAAAGTTTTATCTATCAACATAAACTAACACTCCTAATAAGCGTTGTTGTAAACCATTCATCTATAAATCACTACGTATATTTCCTCAATAGAGGACGAGGGATTCTGTTGAATTTATTCGAAAATTTAACAACCTTAGAGAAATCTCATTAAATAATATATAACCAATACATGGTCATATATCAATGTTTCTTGGTCAAGAAATTAATGAAGCTTTTTCATTAAATTTGTGACGGAACAAGTTGTAGACAAAATGGTCAGTGTTCAACTTCCGCTAGTGGGACTGTGACGAACATTTATACCCAGCCCCGAAGATTAATCGCATCGTTGCTGTGAACACTATCCCCCTCCCTACATCCTCACTATGTACTTCAATAACCCCACTTCATGGGCGGTACGTTATGCCGATCGGACCATGCATTTACAGAGTTTTCTAATCGGTTGAAGACCAGAACATCTGGGCGCTTTTTGCAAAACAACTGCATCGATAAACGTAGATTCATACGTTCTCTGGCCCACATTGTTCTGGGGGAATTTTCTGTGTATTCGGCACTACTTGCCTGTCGTTCTTGGACAAAATATGCTAACTATCCCAACAGACAGGAAAATCGCTATTAGCTATGGTTTCTGACATAAGGAAATTTTTCTAATGAGTTATTTTGATATCCCGCATGCAGTTCGTAATGCGGTTAAAGCCATTGATGAAGACGAACTGGAAAAATGTATCGATAAATCCCTATATGAAGAACAATCTCATTATCTGCAGGACTTCAGACTCTATGATTGTGGGCCTTATGTCATGCAGCAACTATATTGCTTTGAAAAAGCTGTTACTGCTCTTCGGATATCTAAGTCATCCAAAAAACGCGAAGCAGCAAGATACACGGCCCTGAAAGCTGGCCGTGATTTGGCAGCTGCATTTTTGCAAATGAGAGCAGGAGTTTCAGAGGTTGAAGCAGAAGAAGTTACATTTAGTGTAGATGAACAAAATGTTCCGCCAACGACGTTTAGTGAAGCCCTTTCTGTTCGGATAAGCTACAGCTGGCGAACTGAACAGGGTGCAAACTGGCAGTTCGGAAGCATTATATTCTCTTACCTTGCGAAAGAACAACCAAGCTATTTCTCCGCTGCGCCAGCACGCAAAATTAGTTCAGCCAGGCAAAAGCAGACAAAACAAGAAAATTTGTACCGGGACTGGGAGCACCTAAAAGCAATATGCAAGGAATCTGTCCACCGATATCTAAAAGAAGGGAGAGATGGCTCACTGATCCCAAAAACTTTCACAGTTAAAAACTTGCATAATTTCGGGGCGAATTTTTGGGATCGCACCGAGACTTAGACGCTTCAGTTACAGGCCTGCTCCTCGCCATTCGATATGCCCGAGTCTGAAAAGCTCCGTTGTTCGCTCGGAGCTAGTTCGATTATACCTCAACTGTCAACTTCGTGCCGTGGGTTCAGCGAATTGAAGCGAGTATCAACATTGTAAAAATCTTCAGATATATATCATTCAACTAAACATACCTCATAAATGGCAGAACCTCTCGGTTCTGCCATTTTTGTTTTCTTTTTCAGAGGAACCGTAATGTTAAATTCTGAAGGTACAAAACCGTTACAGCTCTCACTGTCCGGCCTACCGCACTGGATGTCTGAGCGTATTCTGCAGCATATAAATGAGCTTACTCACTATGAGCCGGTGATTGGTATCATGGGTAAAACTGGCTCGGGCAAGAGCAGCTTATGTAATGCCCTGTTTGCCGGTGAGATTTCCCCCGTCAGCGATGTGACCGCCTGCACACGCGAACCCTTACGCTTTCGCCTGCAGATGGGAAAACGCTTGATGACACTGGTGGATTTACCCGGCGTCGGGGAGTCTGAGCACCGGGATACAGAGTACGCCGCACTGTACCGCGAACAGCTCCCCCACCTAGACCTAGTACTGTGGTTGATTAAGGCCGATGACCGAGCGCTGTCGGTGGATGAGCACTTTTATCATCAGGTGAATGGGGAAGCTTACCGGCATAAGGTGCTGTTTGTTATTAGCCAGTCGGACAAGGTTGAACCTACCAGCGGTGGTGAAAAGCTGTCTACAGAGCAGAAACAAAATATCAGCCGCAAAATCTGTCTGTTGCATGAGCTGTTCCAACCTGTAAACCCTGTCTGTGCGGTGTCGGTACGTTTGCACTGGGGGCTGCGGGTGATGGCTGAACGGATGATTCGTTGCCTGCCGCGTGAGGCCAGTAGCCCGGTAGCGGTACAGCTTAATACGCCGCTTCGTACTGATGCCGTTAATAAAAAAGCGCGTGATGATTTTGGTGAAACGGTCGGCTCGGTACTGGACACAGTAAGTTCCCTGCCCCTGATACCGGCCCCGGTTCGGACAATTATCCAGGCTGTACGTGACACCGTGGTATCGGTCGCTCGTGCTGTCTGGAGTTTTTTCTTCTGAATACTTAACCCCTTAACTCGTTGTTTCCTTAGCCCTGCCGCGACTATGCGACGGGGCTTTTATGTCTTTCTTTTTCCATCATGAGGAGTCTCTTATGACCCGTCTGGCTTCGCGCTTTGGCGCAGCAAACCTTATTCGTCGTGACCGTCCGTTAACCCGTGAAGAACTGTTTCGCGTGGTGCCTAGTGTGTTCAGTGAGGATAAGCACGCGTCACGCAGCGCACGGTATACCTGGATACCAACCATTACTGTTCTTGAAAACCTGCAGCGCGAAGGCTTTCAGCCCTTCTTTGCCTGCCAGACCAGAGTGCGTGACCCAGGGCGTCGTGAGCATACAAAGCATATGTTACGTCTGCGCCGCGAGGGACAAATTACCGACAAGCAAGTCCCGGAAATCATTCTGCTCAACTCTCATGACGGCACCAGCTCGTATCAGATGCTGCCGGGATTATTCCGTGCGGTATGCCAGAACGGACTCGTCTGCGGTGAGTCGTTTGGCGAGGTGCGGGTGTCGCACAAAGGAGATGTGGTTAGTCAGGTGATTGAGGGGGCGTATGAAGTGCTGGGGATTTTTGACCGTGTGGAAGAGAAGCGGGATGCCATGCAGTCACTGATGTTGCCGCCACCTGCACAACGGGCTCTGGCACAGGCCGCACTGACGTACCGTTTCGGAGAGGACCACCAGCCGGTGACAGCATCTCAGATACTCTCCCCACGCCGTTGGCAGGATGAGAGCAATGATCTGTGGACCACATACCAGCGTATTCAGAAGAACCTGATTAAGGGCGGGCTCAGCGGCCGGAGTGCAAAAGGCGCGCGAACACATACCCGCGCCGTGCGTGGTATCGACGGAGATGTGAAGCTCAACCGGGCTCTCTGGGTGATGGCGGAAGCGATGCTGAGTGGGTTTCAGTCCTGAGAGTGTTATCGCCATGTTAACAAAGGACACTCCCTGTCCGTTTCCCCCTCATTGGGTTGAGTATTTTATCACCGCATTTCACGGTGTGCCGCGTCGGGCCTGCTTCCGGAGGCAGATAAAAAATAGTTCATTCCATGTCCATACCCTGTCCGCCCCCCTCTTTAGAATCATTTCATATTCAGTCAGTTAACTATTACGGAGATTGAAGATGACACAGGCAGAGCGCCGTCATGATCGGCTGGCTATCAGGCTGTCACTGATAATCAGCCGCCTGGTTGCCGGTGAAACGCTGAACATATCCAGGCTGGCTGCAGAGTTTGGTGTGTCAGTCCGTACCCTGCGACGGGATTTTCGCGAACGGCTGATGTACCTCGACCTTGAGTATCGACGGGGGCAATGCCGCCTGCGCAGCACTGGTGGAGGCGTACAGGGCGAGCTGGATGCGCTGACCTTTGCTCACAGGGCAGGACTGGCCGATATTTTTCCGGGGCTGGACCGGCGTCTGGCGGGCATGCTGCTTACTGCCGGAGGGATGCCCTGTCTGGTATGGCAGCCGCCACAGTCTGTGTCCCCGGCCATCTCACTGGTGTTCTACCGTCTCGTCAGTGCCATAACCGCCTGCCAGCGGGTGCTGCTGTTGGCCGAGGGAGAGCGCTGTGACAGGCTGGCCCCGTACCGCCTGATATCACTCGACGGCTGCTGGTACCTCACTGGTGAACTTAACGGGTATATCACCGTGCATCCTCTGGCGACCATCCATGCAGTGACAGTACTCAACACCACATTCACCCCGCTAAAACGCCTCAGTCAGTTAACCACACAGGCAGGCTTTATCCGGGCCCTTCCGCACTTCAGCTGTATCCGTGAAGTCCTGTCTCCTGGGCCCTCTGAAGAGGATCCGGGCAACACACTGATTTAATTACCTCTGTTAAGAAGGAAAAACAATGATCTGGCATTACGAGAAAAATGGCATATGTCACGACAATGTGACCGAAGACGACATCACCAGCCTGATTATGCGCGGTGAACTGACCGCATCCACTCTGGTGTGGCGACAGGGAATGGCAGAGTGGCAGCCGGTCTCCGCTACTCCGCTTGCTTCGGCTCTGCTCCTGAGCACCACACCGCCAGCGCTGCCGGGGAACCGCATTCCGGGTGGCGTTGTGTGGACGCTGGCATTTGCTCCCTTCATTGGCTACGCGCTGGAGTTGTGGACTGCAGGATTGAGCGGGATGTCATTTGACGAGGCATATGATGCCGTCTCGGGTGGGCAGTACTGGTTTATCACGCTGCTGCTCAATATCGCTCTGGGGTATCTCGATGAACGACGCCTTCGTAAGGCCGGAGCGGACACCACCACGTTCGGCAAACTGGCCTGGCTGGTGCCGTTCTATCTGTGGCGGCGGGCGAAAACTCTCGGTCAGAAACCGGCTTACTTCTGGGTATGGCTTTTGATGCTGGGCCTGACCGTCTGGGCCTGAATGACCGCTACCTGATTCTTTCTCTGTTAAGGACCAACGTAATGAAAACACTGATTAAAGTACTGGGTATTACCGGCAGCCTTCTGCTCTGTGCGGGCGCTCAGGCTCAGCCTTATAACCGGACCCTACCTGCGGTAGTTAATGACAACAACGGGAACATTTTCTGGTGTGATGCGCATCGTCAGGTCACGGGGAAGTGTGAGGCCATGTTCGTTGACCGTAAGGGCGGTATAGTCACGGTGCGTTCCGCACCCTTTAAAGACTGCGAAGGCGGCCAGTGGGGCTGGATAACCATCATGCACAACGATATGTCGAAGGGATTCACCATTACTCCGGACAAGAAATTCGGTCTCACCGCAAAAGACCTGTGTCGTCCGGGCACGGTAGTGACCTTTAAGCCCAACCAGAAGAAGCCGGAATATGACGACCTGGTGGCGTTGTACCAGGGCAAAGAGCTGTTTCGCTACCGGCGCTTCTGATAACACCCGATACCTACCTCCCTCATTTTGCCCGACAGCGGGCCGGATTAATTCAGGAAGAAAACCATGCTGAAAATAATGACCTCTGCTGTACCCGCCCTCATTCTGTCACTTGCCGCCTTCAGTGCCGGTGCCGCTCAACTTCCGGCAAGCCTTATGGATAAAGACAATCCCGGCCAGGAGTACTGGTGCCAGGGAAACGACATCAACACCTCCATGTGCTCACTGACCGGTGTCAGCGACGACCATAAATTTGCCCTGATTCAGGACCTGCCGGGCCCGGCCTGTGAGGACCTTAGCTTCGGGGTTATCGACCTGGTGCTCCAGACCGGTGCCAACATTCCTTACGACGGTGGTGACTGTAAGGGCGATGTACAGGCCGGGTTTGTGCGCGGCACAAAAGATAATGCCTTGTATGTGAAAATTGTCCGGGGCAGTAAAACCCTACAGCTGTATAAGGTACAAACCGGTTACTGATAATCATCCCACACCTGCATACACCCACAGCCCCTGACGCTTCTGCGTCAGGGGCTTTTGCTTTTAAGGTACACCCAATGTCTGAATCTCATATGTTGCCATCGGGACAGTTCACCCGACAGCAGGCCGAAGCGATTACCCGCCGGTATCAAAATATCGCTATTGAAGACGACCAGGGTAGCCACTTCCGCTTGGTGGTTCGAGACTCTGAAGGTCGAATGGTCTGGCGGGCGTGGAGCTTTGAAACGGATGCCGGTGAAGGACTTAACCGCTATATCCGGCAATACGGCATCCTCAGAGCATCCTCCTCCTGACCACACCCATTCATCATCCCTGCATGTCCTTTATTTCCCATACGCCAGCCATCGTCGCTGGCGTTTTTAATGACGGAGAATATCCATGACGACACAAACGCAATACGAATTGATGTCCGCTAATGAACCTCAATTTGACCTCACTGCAACACCCGTACCTGACGAGCAGCGTCTCGATTTCTGGCCGCTGTACTTTGGCGCTATCCCGCAATGGATAACGCTGGAACCCCGTATTTTCGCCTGGATGGAGAGCTTTTGTGATGAGTACAGCGGTGGTATCTGGTCCTTTTACACGCTCAGCAATGGCGGCGCGTTTATGGCTCCTGATGCTGAAGGTGAGGATAAATGGCATCTGTTCAACGGCATGAACGGCAATGATGCGGAAATGAGCGCTGAAGCCGCAGGTATCGCTGTCTGCCTGATTGAATACAGTCATCACGCCTGTCGCAACGAATGCGATGCCATGACGGAGCACTATTACCGCCTGCGGGATTACGCCCTGCAGCACCCTGAATCCAGCGCTATTTTGCGCATTATTGATTAAGGATACTCATGATGGAACAGTCACTTATCCCACTGACTCCGGCACTACCACTAACCGCACAACGCACGGTAAAACGCGCCTTAACGCTGCTTGACCGACACCTGCGCGAAACAGGCGTGGCATTCACTTCCACTCAGGCTGCCCGTGACTGGCTGAAACTGAAAATGGC
>Ga0157364_1000966_pt1 | contig 22836 bp, 16 predicted proteins | sample AttsexASBM2_FD_111476 | JGI IMG/M metagenome (GOLD analysis project Ga0157364, IMG submission 111476) | Fungus gardens microbial communities from leaf cutter ant in Ribeirão Preto, State of São Paulo, Brazil - Atta sexdens ASBM2 | ecosystem: Host-associated > Fungi > Mycelium > Unclassified ...
ATAAAATATAATAATGGAATATCGATTTTTTTTTATCCTACATGCACAACTCCGTGCAAGCGATTTCCTTCTAATTGCCTTATCCAAAAGTTCCAACTTAGCAAAGTTATTGGCAACAGGCCACAAGCATAAGAAGAAGCATTGGAATATAAATTGCACATTGCATCGTTAATTAATAAAAAATGATCCTTAGTGTAAGAATTAAGTTATGAAGTCCAAAACATTTTTATAATTGATATAAAATGAGAAGTTATATAGTCAAACTGTTGATACAAATTCTGGAAAGTAAAAAATTTGTCAACTCTAATGTTTTTAAAATATATTTTTAAAAGACCTTCCAATATAAGGACTATCCAAGAAAAAAATCTTCCCACACAAAAACTCACATATCCTCCAAACCACTTAAAAAAAAAAATAATTTTTTAATTTAGTAGGCTTTGCAATGAATATAAGAAACGATTGAAACAGTTAGTTTCGTAATCGCTTTGTTCTCAGTTGCAAAATGGCAAGTGAAGTAGAAACATGCAAATCCATAATCAAAATTTTTCAAGAACACCCGGAGTTTCATCAAAATCGCGCGGGAGGCGAGAGTTTGCAGGAAAACAGTGTCAATAGTCATTATAGGCATTTCAAGGAAGACTTGACCGTAAAGAAGGATCTGGAAGGAAAAAGGGTTTTCAGAATCCAAAAACAGCGAAGAAAGAGGGCATCCGACTACCATAAAAAAGTATGATGGAGGGGATTCCAGAAAAAATTAAAAATTTTTGTCAAAAGTAGTTTTTAAGAATTTTTTAAATATAGTTTTAATTGTAATTAAAAGACGTTTCTAAAATGGGTTTGCTTTTGAAAATCGGTCAAGTGGTTTTTTCTTGGACAATCCTTATTATCGATAATCATTTATTCAAAGATATCAGAAATACTCGTGAAAGCCTCAAAAGCATTATAATATCATTTATTAAATAAAAAAATTATTAAATAAAAAAATAAAAGATATTTGTTCTCCATTATCAAACAAATCTAAAATTTAAATATATTTGTATAATTAAAATATGTATCTATACATAATGTAAATTATATCATCTTTATATTCGCTTTTACATTTCGATATATTTTACGAAATCAAAATGCTAATATCCTTTTGTAATCTAAAATCTGTCGGTACATATGAAATCTACATCGATTTTACACACAGATATGCATTTGTCATACGTGCGACCTCTCTGTATCAGTGAAAGAACTACAAATACATGTGTATAGAGGATGCTTCAAAACTATTTACATATATAAATTTATATATATATATATAAATATACGATAATATAAATATATTCATAATAATGTGTATACAAATTTTACCTTTGAAAGCAATTCTAGCAAATGAGATTTTTGATCTATAAGATTAACAAATTTAAAAACAGTATCATTAACTGACAAACATCAAGTACCTAATATTAATAAATTACATGAATTAACTTTAAATTAAAATAATATTAAAATATATACATACATATATCACAAAAATAAGGCTGAAAATTTAGCAAACAAACAAATCAGTGACTTAACGAAAAAGATAATAGGATTAAAATTCTATCATCTATGTGATTAAAATTATATTCGACTAAAATACTTAGTCACTTGAACTTCAGAGGGTAGTTCCGGTCGCGCAACAAACAGGGTGACGGCGGAAGGATGTGCAAGAGCTCCATCTGGTCTCAACGTGGCCAGTCTTGTACTCCGCTCCTCTTCTTCCTTCTTAATCTCATGCTCTTTCTCTCCCTCTTTTTCTCCTTCTCACCCCTTTTCTCCTTCTCTTCTACGCTCATCCCATAATCGTAGCGTCGGTACTTCCACGCGCATGTACGCCACAAACGTAGGCGTCGCAGCTTTAAGGACGACGCTCGTCTATGACGTCATATTTGTTTCATTCCGCCGTGCCAACACGCGTCCGGCTTGTCTTTTCAATATTGCAACTGTGTCATCTCGTTTATCTCGCTCCCTCTACTGCTCTTACCACCGCTACCCGCTTTCCCCGCGGCCTCCTCATTCATCGCCGCAACGTGCCAGTTCTATCACAGTATGTTTAACATGTCGCTTTTTTTTTATCTTTCCTCCCAGCTAATGCCATTGTCCCATATGCACACGTGCCCACAACGGAACGATTCTCGCGTTCATTTCCTGGTTTATCTTTGATTCCGCGACAATGCTATTAGCCCGATTACTGTTCACCTAATTATTTGCTACCGTGATGTTTTAACATTGGAACATTCTGTGATACAAACTAGACGTTTTAGATGATTAAGGATATATATGGATAGATTAATTCATAGTATAAAAAATAAGAAAGAATTATAAGTGAATTTTATAATTACAAAAATTTCAATATAAATACAATATATACTATAATTATATATTTATATAAGAAATATAATTATATTATATAATTATATTTGTATGTAAATATGTATAATTTGAATATAAATATTATATAGTTGTATATGAATTATTATGTAATTATGAATGTTTTAATTGAATATGGACATAATTAATTTGATCACTTTATCATTTAGCGCAACCTCGGATAACACAAACAAATGCTTCTCCACTTTGACTAACGTTTTACTGATTCCGAAGAGAATTAATTATAAGATCTTCTTATAAAATTTTCAGTAGAAAAATGTTGAGATTGTCATTAATCAATTCGATCGAGTTCGCCGCCATATGATAATAATCGGGAAAGAACTATTTATGAACGACGTTCACCTCATCGGCATTAAACGAACGAGACACGGATAAATATCATGGTATTAATATCGCTATCGCCAGATAGCGAGGAAAACATATCGTGCAGCTTACAAAGCGAATACACGAGTCGAGAGTAACGAAGGTTACAAATATCCCCACCGCGTCAACTACCCCCGTCATCATCATCTCTTTTTTGCCGCGAACATCCGCTATGATTTTCCTCCCCGTTTCAATTTCTCCCACGCTTCCACTCCCTCCATTCATCCCCCTCCATCACATCGCTGCTTCTTCCACCCTGTCTCTACCGTACCTACCCTTCTCGTATCACGCTGTCCTCCTTGCACCAGTACGCACTCTCCGGTTGCGTCTCTTTCAACCCATAGGAGAGCTCGTCATCCCTCGCGTTCTCGCGAGGATCACCGAGACGCGTCGCTTCGGTCGTGGTCCGACGTATGCCACAACGTCGTCGTGGTGGCCGTCACCATCGCCACCTTCGCACTCATCGTTGTCAGGTCCTCCGCGGCACGTATCAATCGCCAGGAGTCTGCCGACGACAGATTACCGCGAATCCGTCGAGGCGCGAGTGTCGCGTAAGGACACAGTCGGGGTGGTGGACCCGTCATCCCGCTCGTGCGACCATGAAGGTCCTGCGGGCGCGAAGCGCGCCGACGAGATAGTCTACGAGGAAGCTGGCTCGCTCGTGGAAATCTCTCGGTTCACTTCCGAGAGTAGGACAATTACTCTCGTTCGAGAGGGAAAAAGCGGGTAGATCAATAGGCCAGCTGGTGTGCGCCGTTTTCGTAGCCAGTTGGTGTGACCGCGCGGGGTGCGGCCCAGGATGGTGAAGGCACCGAGCGTGGCACCCGCCGGTGGTCCGGCGGGTGTCAGGAGAATCCATCCCGGTCCCGAAATTGCCATGAATCCGAGAAATCTGCCTACGGCATCCGCGAGCATGCCGCCTGCTATGCGAGGAGATGCAAACGCTGTCGGCAGAACGACACCCGTTTATTATCCTCAGGTAACATCGAGATCTCAATTACAATGATAGATATGTTTATGCGTAGAAAAAACGTGAATGTATATTCAATTGCCGAAGCATTGGGTCAGTTGCTCTGTACGGCTATTTTCCAAACCAACAACCGCGTTTTCCATTCACGGCACTTCTCCACTTTTATTTATTCTAAAAATGAAACATGTATTATAAATAATAAGAAATAAATAAACTTTAATTTTACTTTAACTAAATCGTGTTTTGTTTTCTTTTAATTTATGATTTATACCTTGTGGAATCGTTATTCATACAGAAAAACAAAACATTTAGAATTTGATTTATTGCAACATATTTACAACAGCTTTATGATCATAGTATAATGTTACATTTGTATCTATATAAAATAAATTTTAAATAACGCAATATCGATATCGCCAACTAATACAATACTAAATCAAACAAAATTCTTACGTAACGTTTATTTTATATTTTTTCCGCATCTTTATTCTAAAAAGAAAAAAGTTGGAGCGTCTTGACAATTGAAATTTATTTATCGCATTTGCCATTGTAATCAGATCGATCTCGTCAATTGTTGACAAGATAAACTTGAATTTGCTTGTTACTTTTGATATTTGATTTTACTAATTAATAAATAAATTTAATAAAATAATGTATATATATTTTTGTATATATATTTTTTAATTAACTTTTGAAAGAAAGTTTCTGAAAAATATATTGTGCTTTCTTCTATGTGCAGTTAATTATTTTCTTTTGCTATTATTATATATTTTTATTGTTTATATACTTACTAACATGTTTAACTATATTTATTATTTTTAAATCAACAACAATTTTTGTTTTATTTATTATTTTGCTAAATAATTTTAATTAATTAAAAAAATGAATTAATACTGCAATGACAAGTTTTCTTTGGGATAAATAATAATATTATAATAAATAATAATATTAGATAAATAATAATATTATTTTCTAATCTTCTCATCCTTGGAGAATGAGGACATTGCTCGCGCTTCAAAATCCGTTTCCTGGGACCGAATGTAGGTCAATCTCCTCGAGAGAAACGCTCTTCGTTGACGACGGTTGAAATGTTTCCTTCGTCCGTCTCGTTGATCTCTATTAAACGGAGAATAAGCCGAATGAATCTTGTTACCGGAAACTGATAATACGATAGACATTAGACTACAATGCCATCACCATGGCGCGGGCAGAAGATAGCGGAACTCTATGCTTAGGAAAGGAATAATACAAGAACGGTAATAAAGTCCGGGAAATTACAGAAGTTTAATGCAGCGACTATTGCGATTTTCGATAACGTAGTTTGGTACAATGAGCCGTGTATAGCTACAGAACTTCAATGAATGAAGCAGTTTACAGTACTCGATCACGCGCGCGCGCGAAAAGCGATACAATTTTTAACTGCCCTGCGGAAGACAATACTGACCTATACGAGAATGTTTTGTTTTTTCATTTTTTAAAAAGTGTGATTTCGTGTTTCACAACATTCATAACAAGAAATATTTTTAATTCAATATTTTCAGTCTTGAATATCAAATTTGTACCAAAGAAATTTACCGGAAATTTAATATTGCCGATAAATGTTTTAGCTCTTGTCTTGATCGGAAATTATATTTATAATTAATATCCCGTACAAATTGAATTTTATTCTATATTATTATAATTAATATTGCTTCGTAGCGAAAAGTAAAAAAAATAATAGTAAATTAAACCAGATGGCTACGTGAAGTGAAGAATTGATAATTCAGGGCTGAAAAATGTGAAAACTTTATAATGTAATTCTAACTAAAAAAGTATTACAAATAAAAATGACAAGTCTACGTACATGTTCTTGCAGTAATTTCATTTAGAGAGTTTTCTCGTTTCTTGATAGCATTGGACAGTAATTAGTTTTCAGATATTTTTCTTCCCTCGCGTTATCTCAGTTACATTCGCTTCTTATTTTAATTTTTGAAAAATAAACTCCTTTTATTATTAATTTTGAACACAAGATTATATTAAACCATCAAAAAGTGCTGTCGTCAAAATCATCTATCAGTTATCAATACAAATCAGTCTCGCACAGGGATTTCTTTGAAATACCATACTCCTACATCCGCGTAGATCGCTTCGTTTGTCAATCAATGTCCGTAACCCGTCGGAATTGTTCTCTGGTTGGGTTTCCGGGAATTTAATCGTGCCTGTTTGCGACAGGTGGACGTCTCGACGCAAGTAGACCTCCACAGCGGCTTCGGCGGTCCTGGTGGTGTTATGGACTCCTGGGATCGTCGCGCGACGCCGTTGTACTCGCGCGAGGACATCAAAGAGCAGTACTGCATCACCAGCCGGCAGCTGGACGCCGTCGAGAAGTCCGGCGGCGGTTTCTTCGGATGCCTGTCCACGAGGGGACCATCGCCGTGCAGCTCTACCAGAAATTCCATCCTGTCGGCGTGCGTGCGTAGTGTTCCCAGCGACGAGAACCTCTGTGACGCGCCCTATCCTCGAAGGCCCCTCCAAATTATGTATCGTCAGCCTTATCCGACTTATTCCCGCGGTTTATCGCGGTACGACCTTGAGGACGAGGCGGATTGGATCGAGAGTTCCTACTTTAGACGGCGCCCAAGATCGTTTTGCACTGTACCCGATCCGAAGAGGTGAGTAAGAAGATCGATCTCTTGCGGTAATAGACTTTTTCTGTCAGAATTCTAAACGCGAAAAACGACCCTAATCTATCAAGACAAGTCGACGAGTCGAGAAATTTAAACGTTTAAAAGCTTTGAAAAGCTGATGGTAATTTATTAATTTTCAAATATTGCGATATATGAAACTGCAATTCTCCGATAGCGATGAAAAAGTACTTCCGTAAATTTACAATTATATTAATGGACGTGAGATATTTATATATACATATATACACATATACATATATTTTTTTAAAATCAAATATAGTCTGTTCGGTTTCATATTCCAATTACGGTAATTACTACATCGTATGCAGTATACCTGCATACGCGAGATTGACACCTGCGAAAAGCGGTATTACCTTCGACTATTTGGCAATCGAGTGCTTCGGATATTTGGGGCAAATTACTCCGTCGAGACGCGTTTAGAATGTATATCTACTAATCGATTTATCGGTAAAGACTTTAGTAACGTAATTGATCGAAAGGCGTGTCGCAGTGCAAATGGTGAGCGTGCAAAGGAAACGAAATTGAAATCTAAGGGGAAGAAACGTTCTTTTATCTACAATATAAACGAAAAAGTTGGAAATTTAAAAATTATTACAAATATATATTATATTGTTAGGAAAATCATACAATTTACTAGAAAAATCTATTGTGAGTTTTTGCTAAGAGATCTATAAAAATCTGCAATTGTTAAATCTACAACATCAAATTTAAGTTGCACTACTGCTCCTACTCAATATATCATTATTTTATACTAAACTTTGATATCATGTAGTGCTAATTTGACACTATAAAATATCAAATTGGCACTACATGGCGTCATCCATTGTTGTTTTAGTATAAAATAACAATATATTGAGTGGGCGACTTAAATTGGGTCAAATTTAACACTATAGATTTAACAGAGTGATGACGCTTTTTTATACAATTGATATAGCAAAAAAGTCATATTCAGAAATTTATCTTGGCTTATATTGATCCGAGTATCTTCTCTGGTTTTAGATAGATTTTATAAAAACGGTATTTATATAGCACGATGTTCCATCGACTGTTACGTGTAAAGCCTTCCGTGGTCTCCTCATAGCATAGTGTCTAGGGTTGAGTTTATTTCTGATTAGCATGAGTGATGTACCGCCCCTTTATCAGCTTTTTAAGGTCAACTGAAAGCGGTCGATTAAAAAATTATGGTTGCGCAAAATCGCTGTGTATATGTGCAGAATATGCGGAAAAAAGTCTGGAGCTAATAGATAATGATGTGAATAACGTAAATATAGCATCTCGTGCTAATGATCTTATTTTAAGTTTATTAATTTTTCTGTTTATGCATTTATTTTTTACGTTTTATTACTTTACGGTAAAAATGATCTTTGTGCAATAACGTCATTTTTTAAAGATTAATGTATAAAATATACGTGTTTACATAAAATGGTCATGTACGCTTCGATAGAATGACACGTTGTCATTCTGTTTCCTTTACGATACATCCGTAACGCGTGTAATCGAATCATATTTGCAACAGTACGACCTATATATATTCGTTTGATATTTTAGCCCACTTAATTTTCATTATTAACGAAAATATATATTTTATTGAAAAATTCTCAACAGTATTTACTCAACTTTTAAAATAATTTACAAAATTGTAATTAATGATTACCATATAAATTTTATAAAAAAGCAATACTTATTTTAATAAAAATTCAATTAATATGAATAATTTGAAGTGATAATAAATTAAATTGAAAAGTACTTTAAACATTTATAGAAGCATCCATCACCAATTTTGCTGATATTAATTGAGATATCGATTAACAATATAAATTATTGTTTAATGGTATTATAATTTTTGAGTCTAAGCTTTTTATCGATAGGTACACTTGGGTCCCGGAGGACGAAGAATCCACGAAATTGGAAGGTCCACGACCAGTATTACCACCAGTAGTACCTCCTCCTCCTGCCTCCTTGACAACGATGCAAATATCGCAAGCTCCAAAAGCAAAGCACGTGAGCTTCGCAAGATCGCACACGCTTACATCGTTTGAAGTCCCAAGGAACATAAGCCCTCCGAGGCCACATAATCCGGAACGTCTTATAGACTCGCAGCCGACTATGCAGAATACTATACTGCCTTCGTCCTTGCCCTTAGCTCATCCTTATCCTGGCGTTGAGCCACGTGTTCTCGTACTTGGTAAGTCGTGTATTTTAATATCGCGATTGAATAGTTTCTTAACATAAACTATAAATATAAGAGCATAAAATAATTATAAAATTCAGGATTCCGTAAGTTAACTTTTTTTTTTAAACTAAATTAAATTAAAGTTAACAGCCTTGAAAGTTTAATTTAGTTGAGTTAATTTATAGTGACATTAATTTAATTAAAAGTTAAGTTAATGGAAAAAAAATAATTGAAAAGTTAAAAATTAAATTTATTTCATGTTAACTTTTAAGTTAACTTTTTTTAAACTAAATTAAAAAACTAAGTAAAAAAATTAACTTTTTTAACTAACTAATTAAGAAGAAATTCACATATATATTTCACGGATTTTGATCAGTTGCATAATCTTTTGCATGATTATTCTGGGGCACCAAAAAATAATCCCTACAAAGTAAACTGCATCTCTATAAAGTAAACTGCTTTTTCAAGAAAATCGTGATTTTAGCTTACAACGACGCTTTAAACTTCTTTATTCTCTGTCTAAATGTAAATGAAATATTTGAAACTATTTAAAATTAGAAAAATACATTTCTGATAAACACGAATGTATAAGCATATAATTTGAGTATATTGTAGGATCCGTATAACGTCAACCCTTGGTGTTAACTTTTAAAAAATCAAATTAAAAGTTAATAGTTATCAATAAAACATAACTCTAATAAAGTTAAAAAATTAAGAGTCTAAAATATAACTAAATAAAGTTAAAATTAATTAATTTTTAACTTTTTAACTTAGCATTGTCCAATCTTGATAAAATTGCAACTAAAATATTTTTATATTGGTTCTTAATAGTTGAAAATAAATTATTAATTTTTATTGAAATTTAATCTGAGGTTTCATACTGTGCAGCAACTGCGCACGGATGATCCATATCGTCCCGCTATTTTGATCCCAAGCCAAGTATCATAGATTATGTGGGGAAAGTAGTTAAAGCTATTTACTCGCGGTCGGTTTGTGATGGCAAAGCCTACTTCGTGCTAGACTAATATGAATTAAAGAGAACTATAATATAATAAAATTTTTCACAATAAAATAAGCGAAGGAATACATTTAAAGTTGCAAGTGCAAAATAAATTTCTGTTATTATATTGCATTGCAAAAATATTAAACAAAATACATAGTGAACTAAATTTTATACTAGTGACTTCTTTTAATTTTTTGACAAGTTTGAAATTAATTTTGTTATTATAAATTTGCATAATAAATTTATTTAAAGAGATTATTTATTTATAAAATAATTTATAATTATTTTATATTATTTTATTAATTTATAATTATAATTATTTATTAATTTATAATTATAATTATTTTATTAATTTATAATTATTATATATTATTTATTTATAATAATTGACTTGAGAGAAAATATATTATTTTAATATAAAAATATTATTTGTTCTTTATTTAAATATTCAAAGTACCAAATATTTAAAATTAATTAAAGTTTATTTCAAACAATTTCTCTCAAGTTTGTTATAATAAATCGACAAACTTTTATGCAGTTTATAAATCAATTCGAGGCCGATTTGTAGCAATTTATTTGTTCCAGAGAAACAACCTAAACGCGGTGCCATGAAGACTCAGGCGACGCAAACTGAGCTCCAGCCAATGTTTCGCGGTCGTATACTTCCGGTGACTCTCAGTCCTAGAACCATCCATCGTGTCAAGATGGTTTCTCAAGGTGCTCAAACTAATGGTGTTTTCAACGGTAGAAAATTAACCAAAAGTTACTCGGAAGCTGGACAGTTAGGAACGCCGCTTGGTGGCCAGGCTGGTGCGCCAGCAAAAGAGGAAACTGAACACGAGCCGCTTCATAGGACTCAAAGTGAAGAGCCACCAAGATCACCCTTTCTTATTTCAACAACACCACCACCTATTCGCTCTGTCACCGCCGTTGTCGTTGAAGAAACTTTGCCAAATGGAGACATCGCAATTGTTCCTATTGGCGTTGTAAGTATTTTGATATCAACTCTTATATATTTTACAAAGAGCTTTAATCTGGAAGATTCATGTATATTTTTTTGTACATTTAGTACATTTTTTGTACATTTTGTACATTTTTTTGTAGAATCATATACATTTTTTTCTGATTCAACATATAATTTCAACGAATCGATAAAGAGTAATGATAGTAAACCATTTAATAGTACATTATCTATTCTGTGTTTATTCCAGTGTAACCAACATCGTAAATCTCTCGATATAGACGATCAGGAGATTTTTATAAATTTCAAACCGGCACCGGTGTCGCCTGATGCTCGCGCGCTTCTTAGCCGGATCTCCGAGCCCTCTCGTCGATTCCTTCCTCTCCAGAAGACCTTCTCCGATGGCGAAATTCGTGTCGAGAGACGTGAACTTATTGGAGAAAGTAGCGAGCCAAGTTATCCTCACACTTGCAGAAGGAATCAGCAGGAGTCTTGGGGCAGAACTGTCAGAACACCCGTCCAATTTTCCTCGACACCCGAGGATCTATCTTTGTTGCGAAGCCTCTCGCCTCACGAGGATCATCACGAAGAGGTAGGTAAACATTTTGAAACGTATTTTAAAGATTGAAATTTATCGTAATATATCAAATAAAATGTTTGTAAAATAATCACATCTTTTTAGGAGTTCCATGAAAATCTAATACGTCGGGGTCTTTTTCGAAAAAGAAGCGTATCCCTTGAGGATGGTGTACAAGGTCTATCATCAGATGATTTTATGCTTCCTAGGTCACTTCCAACTTCCCCTACATCGCCAACCGCAGCAGCAAGTGTGTATTATAATACAATTAATAACTTATGCTAATGTTGATAAAGAAATTCTTGTAGAATGTAATCAACGATACTTTTTAGCAACACGAAGAATTTCGCAGACCCCGAAGGACGATTCGTTGCCCACCTGCACCTTACTGCACACTGCAGTCTATCCGCCTGCTTTTAGTACTGGGACCGGTGTCGCCGGTACTAGTATCGTCGGCCAGGTGACTTCACCGTTTGCCTCCAGTGATTCTTTAACGAATGACGTGACTAGGGACCACAGCGACGGAATATGGAACGAGTCGCAAGCGACAGTTCTTCAAGCTGATTCGTTAGCTCTATTGACACCATCTTCGAGGAGAAGACATCTCCTGCTTTTACAACATCAGCAACGTTCCTCAATGGATACCGAGGCTCTGGACGTGGAAGACGAGGTGGAACCTTGCCCGCCGAGTCCGAGAATACGTCTGGAACCAGCCACTCCAGTGCAACCCCTCACACCAAGGTAGATTAGGATTCATTTTAATAGAATCTCTTCGATAGAGAATATTAAAGTTATTAGTAGTTGCGGAGCAACCACAATCCGATACTCTGATCAAAAGATATCAAGAGATTTTCGTATCGGTTTTCTGTTTTGCATATTATTTTACTTATAGGAGGTACTTTTTACAGACGGTCTTACAGAACACAAGATCTGTTACCAGTACAGTTTCAACAAATTTACTACAATGATGTATCCACAGCAGCACATTTTTATGCGTACGATATGTAAGACTATAACACATTCTGATTTGGTTTCACAGTAGTTCCCCAATTTTAAATTCGATATTTTCAATAAATCATGCTTAGAATACATATCTCAAAATATATTATTGTACATAATCATTTTGTACATAAATTAATATATTTGAGTGGACATACATTTTTGCATACAATACAAATGAAATGATAATAATTTCAATAATTGGCATCATTTTTTCTATGATAACTTTTTTCATAAAAGGAAAATTCTATGGATTTATTTTTCATAATTTAAAAAAAATATTAAATTTAGTATGGAAATTGCAGAATAATGTTCGCTCAAGTGTGTTCATTCCTCCCAAAAATTTATAAATACATTAAATAATATAATGCAATATATTATAATTATATTATAATTTTGTAAATATTTTTTTCTCGGCTTTTTGCAATCATTATTAATATTTATATATACTTTATATTTTTGTTTGACTTTTTATTTTATGTTTATATAATAAAATGTTAAGAGATACTATTATAATCTTCCAATATAGCAATAGTGGATACATGCTTAGGAATTTGAAACAACGAAGACATTTATCATCCTTACCTTTAAAAAATATATTATCGTCAGTGTATATATTTTTTCCTTAGTAATGTTATAATCAATGTACATAAAATGTTTATCCTATAACATTGATACCCTGCTTTTTCTTCAAATCTTTTTCTCCATACATTTAAATTAAAATTTATGTTCATTCCTCTCCCCAGTATCGAATCATCTATTTCTGCGAGTAACGGCCGACCGAGAAGTGGATTACGCCGCGCGAGTCCAGGTCCGCCGTTGTCTCAACCCCAGTCGCAGTCGTCGAGCGAGTTCGGTTTGAGCCTAGCGAGGACCGACTCGGGCGGACGCACGAACACTGATATTTCCGAGACCTCCGAGGATTATGTCACTGCCAATACTTCTACGGAAACTGGGACCACTACAGGCACGTCCGCCACGACCAGTTCCTGGTCGAGGCCACCGCAGACATCCAGTGCTGCGGCATCGGCGCCCGCTTCGACCACCGCGACCGCCGCTGAAGGCAGCTCCTTCGAAAGCGCAAGCTCAATTTACAGTCTGGCGAGGAGCGAGGTAAATGCTCGTTAATTACATTTTAATTATGCCGGAGGGATGTTATTCAAATTAAACAATTTAAATAAATTTACAAGATAATCGCTATATAACATAACTGCACATTATTACTTTTTTGCTACTTTTGAGACAAATTTAGTTTTTAATTTTAATTTCTAATTTTTTCTTTTAATTAAAAATGTATTGAAAATGGACTTAAGACTTTATATAATTTTTACTTTATATTACCGATCTAATTTAAACTTTAATTTAAACTTTAATTTTCCGCAAAATAAAATTCATTTAAAGTTAATTAAGCAACAGAATTTTAGCATATTAGCAAAAAAAAATTTAATAAAAATTTGTATTTTATGTTATTAGGCTGTTATCGAGGAGCCATGTAGTCCGCCACCAATTTTAGAAGAAGCGGAAATTGCATTTGGATTAGAACTACCTCCACCGGCAATGAGGTCTAGTAGCAGCAGTAGTTCAGGTAGCTACGACCTAAAGGACGCAATGACGGACCCGAATAATGATTTAGAGCAAGTCGCTCCACGCAGTGGACATACCTCAGAGACTGAATTGGATCGAGATGTAAGTTTACAATATTATATAATTTATAAAAATATTTTTGTCTCAAATTTGTGAAAAGTTCGAAGACGTTTACAGTAGTGAAATTACATGTAGCTGTAAGATATATAAAATAAAATAAAATTTTTATTAATCGCAAAAGATTTATTGTTTCATTTTGATAGGAGGGTCATCGATCGTCGTCCGGAGGTTACGCCGAATCGCCACCTGACGTTCGCATGTGGAGCGAAGAGGAACGTCGTCGAAAGAAGAAAACTTTTAGCTTAGACTTCCTCGGAGGAACATCGAGCAACATAGAATTGGAGCACTCCGCGGAACCAGTATATCCGGAGAACGTCGAGGTCAGCCCGACTCCTAGCCATCGTCATAGATCGCGCAGCAAGCCAACGTCGGCTCGGAGTCCTCATCGAAATAATAGAAAACGGGACTCTGTGCAACAGTCGACGCAAATACAGCAACAACAAGTGCTCAGAAGTCCACAAAAGGAGGAATGGAGAATGGAGCAAACCGAAGATGGTCCACACGCGCCGACGTCCGACGATTCAAGCTGCAGTCATCATTATCATATGCATCATCATCACCATCATCACATGCATCGGGAAGGTGCAGAGAATGCAAGACATCGTCGGACCAGGGAAAGCCCAAGAAGAAAGACCAGTGGTTATATTTCTACCAGAAGACGCAGCAATGAGGTAAGCACGATTTGCACGATGATCGTTAATGTACTCGGTATATTTTGTTATTCTTTTATAAAGAAAAGATTATACAGAAAGAATGGTTTGCTAAAGTAATTAAAAATTTGGCTAGATCTGAAAATAATTTTTATTGGATTCTCAAATTATGTAATAATTTAATATCAATTATGTATTGGAACAAAAGTGCTACTTTATTTGTATGTATTATGTTTTAAAAAATTTTACATGATTTTAAAAAATTTAACAATTAAAGTTAAAATGCTTCTTTTATTTAATCAGTGATAAATCTTTACTCAGCAAAAAATTTTAAAAACATTTAAAAAAATTTTGTAAAGAAAATTTTAAGCTTTCGTTAGAAAATCAAAAATTTTCGCAGATTTTTTTTCGGTTTCAGGCCTACAAAATAAGAAGAAAACTTCCTATTTTGTTCATCTCGTTTTCTATATCTATATATATAAAAACTATCAAATACACAAGGGTTCAAAAAACATAATGGCCTCTTAAAAGAAGAGATTTTAAGCTTTTTTATTGTAATTTAAATTTTGTTCATTTTAACAAAATTACAGCTGCTTAAATTTGGAAGCATCATAGTGTTATAAAATCCAATCCAATAGAACGCTTAAAGGCCAGTTTACGCTTTATATTATGTAATTACAGAATTTTCGTTTACTGTAGTTACATGGTGAAACATAGAAACTGATTACTAAAATTTTAAATAAGAAAAATTCAATATTTGGCCGAAGCTGATCTCAATGCTTAAATACATATTTCTTGAATTTATATACATTTTGATTCCAGAATAATCACTTATTAAATTGTACCAAAATATCATTTATTAAATTATACAAGCAATTTAATAATTTTTTAATGCTAATAAGTATCTTTTAACAAGAATACAACGTTTTAAATCCGAAAAAACATTTTGGCGCGCAATATGCAGAATCAGAATGTATTGTACAATATATAAAATTACATAAGAAATATCTATTTAGATTCTACTATTTAGATTACTAAGATTCGTTTCGATCGAATATAGAGTTTTTTTTTATGTAAAATTTTATTTATATTCATATCGGTCTAATAATTGCTTGATATTGTGATTGCTGTCAAAATTTCTTGCAGCATATTCATTATACTTGAGATTTTTATTTAATTAATTATTTTGATGTTTCAAAAAATCATTTTCTGTATTCAATTAAAAATTTGTAGATATCTTAGTAAAATAATTTTTTTTTGTATAATTCTTTCTTCTTCGCATATTCTATATCTATAAACAATCGCGTTGCAGGATAAGAACGCGGCATTAACGGGCAGTTTACCGCGAAGAAAGTCCCGTGTCGCGGATGACATAGTTTGTTCTAGTCGCTTGAGTCCTGGACGTTATCAGCGTAGTCCAGGACACAATGGTCAGCGAGCGCTCGTTATAGAAGCACAAAGTCCGGAGGCGAGACTGAAAGCACTGTCGGCGGAATCGTTGAGATCCGTCAGTCCGGGCAGCGACAGTGTCTTTTATAGCGAGAGCGCAGATCAGCCTTGCATCTCCGTTGCCGCTTTGGATGCTGCGCACTGTCATCATTGTGGCAGAGAGGTGATATATTACTTATCGTGCATTATTCATTTGTCTTTCACTTTAACCCTTTGCTCCGAGGTGACCTCTTTGCGAGGACAATATTGTTTCGTCATTTGAACGCGCTCTCTATGAATGGAAATGTGTTCAATTTTATATCATTTTTCTTTCTAATTATGCTTTTGACTTTTATATGATATTAATAATGCATTACAAGAATTACTTTGAATTGTCTAATGGCTAAGAGGAAACTTTAAGTGCAAAGAGTTAATAGGACTTAATGACATTATACTGTACTTGCTTACGATCAAAAGCTTTCTTGTAACAATTTTTAAAAATTAGAAAGATAAACGTAAAATGCACTTCTGCAGCTTTATTGTAGTTTCAAATTAGAGCATTTTCTTGCGAGTAAAAAATATGCAGTATATTTCTTACATATTTAATTTCTACAACTTTCTAAATATTGAATCAAGAAAATTATTATTATTCCTTAAAATTTTGCCGTTTAGAATGTCATAGTATTCCTCCAAATAGTTATTTTTACCTTAAATATCTCATTTATTTTTTGTAGTCTGCTTGTACAAATGTTAATTATACAAATAATTTTTTCATTTGCTTGATATATTAATGAGTTGTATAAATAAATAGCGCTCATAGAAATAACATATAGATTTATGCTCTGCTTTTGAAACTAACTTTGATACATTTTCCTACATATCATTTTAACGAATATCATTTCTAAAGAAAAATAAGACTGTATTACAAGTAAAAATATTTGTATTAAAATATCTGTGAAGTTTACATAATTTTTTTAAATAATAAAAAATATTTACATACATTTTAATAATTATAAAAAAATCTCGTTCTACTTTTTCCACTTTTGGTATAAATTTTATTGAAATAAATAAATTCTATAAGTCTTGTAAAAGATTGTCTTAAAAATTAAAATAATCGAGAATATACAGAATTTTAATATCATGAACTATTAGCATCTATGCATTTCTTTAGATTTTTAATATCATAAATGCTCAACTGCACGTAGAAAATTAAATACGAATGCAAAGTAGTACTTCTTTCTATCTATTTACCTGTCAGTCTATCTGCCTTCTTTCTCTATCGTGTGTGCCCTCCTGTTGCTTCATTCCCGAGGTGTCGGAAGAGATCGTTCGACCACCGGCAGGTTTTGCGGACTCCCCAGAAGGACACAGAACATCTTCCAAGCACGTTACAGGACATCGGTTGTACAAGAAATTTGACAAGAGGTACAGATCGGAAGATCGAGGAGATCGTAGACATCGCCGTAGCAGTGCTAGCGGTAGATCGGATATTCGGGCCAAATCGGAAGAAAGAGCCACTCCCCGACCAGGAAGTAGAGGTTCAATCGATGACATGGGCAGGAGAAGATTGCAAGCTCGAAGTACTGATGCTAGTATGGAAATTCTTACAGGTAAATTAAAAAATATATTAGAGATAAAAAATAAAATATTATATTTAAATCAAATTCATACATCATTTGGAAGGTTGAATTGTATCTTCTTTAATTATTTTTCAGTTATACTTTTAATATAAAATTTTAAACTTTTTTTTAATAAATAATGTTAGAACAAAACTAAGAGTGAAATTTAAATAAAAAAGAATGAATAAGAGTAAAATTTAACACAAATAATATATTTATCATTTAATGCATTTAATTAATTTAAAATTTAATGAATAATATTTGTCATTTCTTTTTAATGATAGGAAGAGAAGATGAGGATACTTATGTAGAACCGTACTTAAGTAGCGAATGGATTTATATCGGGGATCTCGAGGAAAGTCACGTATGGAGAAGGCCTGACAGCAGAGATGGTGACGACGAAGATAGTATCCATAAGGAGCGACGGGATTCTCAAGAATCTACGGAGAGCGAGAAGAATTTTAAGAAGAGATATCAAGCGGCCACGCATAGGATGGTACATCGAAAAAGCAGCGGTGAAATGTATAAAAGGATACAAACGAAATGTTTCGGTAAGTCAGAGATTAAAAAAGTTTCTAAAATTATTTTGAAATTTAACATAAAGTTTTTACTTTCTTTTTCTCATATCTTTTATGTTTTATTATTTTATAATGGATTACTGGCATGTAAAAAAATTGAAACTTTTTAACGAAGCAACTAAAAAGAACTTTACAAGAAATGACAGCTCAAGTGAAAAGTATTTGCAAAATGTTTGAAAGAAATGATAATAAAAATATAGCTTAATATCTCGATGGTTCCAATTTAAGAGTACATAAATCATATGAACTTTCGAGATGTTAATCTTTTAAGTGTAAATCCGTGAACACCTATTAGTACGATCGTTAATCACGGTTTTATCGGTGCAGCTGTTCTATAATCGTTCGTGTCTATGTTAGAAATTCTTAAACCGCATTCCAAAATCTCTACGTCGTGAGATCATTCGGCGGATGGCGGATGACGTCCAACGTAACACAAACGTGCCGCTTTAACGCCGATTCACGCATCGTCGAAGAATGTTCTTAAACCGTTTCGCGAAAGCATCCTGTGATATATCTGCTATAAAAAAAGAGATTTAGATAGTCAGCTAACGGGGGCAAGATGAAGGCGAAAAAGAAATGTAGAAAAAGAAGTAGAGGAAGGAAAAAGGAAAAAAGGAGGTAATGACATGAGATAGAAGAGATACATAAACAAATAGATCATGGTGTCAGAAAGTTAAACAGATAAAATTTATTCCAATCATTTGACATAATTCTTCTGAAGACAATCGAAAAGATTGAAGATGGAGAATAATACAAATTAAATTGAATAGATGCAGAGAGAAATAAGGATTATAATAAAATTACACTTATAACATTATATGCATAACTGTGAGCACAAAGCGAGTTGTCATGAATATTCAAAATTATTTAAATGAAGAAAAAAAAGAGAAAGCGAGAACAAGAGACGCAAGAAATTAAAATTAAGAGGTCAAGAAAAGAAGAGAAAAGAATTAGGTCATGAGTCAACAAGTAGAAAAAGACATGGATAAAGAAAGAAAGGCCGGTACAGAGGGAGAGAGGCCTTCTTCCCGATTCTTTAAATAAGCTCCGCGTAATACTCTCGTCTAAATATAATCCACCCGAGCAGCCATCGAGCGAGACATTAAGTCCGGCTCGTCCGTGGTGAAGAAGGAAACCAAAGTTAGGGGAGAAGTGATTTGTGCTCGCGCGAAGACGACGAAGAAGCGCAGCGACGCTCGCGAACCACGGGAACGTGCGAGGGTACCGGAGGGATCGGCGGGGCGATGACTCGAAGAAGGAGCTTTTGGCTGGCAGTCAGTGGGTCAGGGCGCCGAGTCGCATTCCACGAGGCTGCTGGCTAGAGACATCGTCTTCGCGAATCCGCCGTTTTCTGTGTACACCCGTAAGTTCATCCTCGATCGCGCGCGAACGGAGCTTCGTCTTCCGGTCGGAGGTGCGGTGAAAGAAATTTTGCCGATATCAAACTACAGATTAAGATTGAGATTGAATTGAATTCTAACCAATTAAAAGAAAGAAAATCAATATAAGTTTAGCGAACTTTAAACGGTCAGAGATTCCAATTCAATCTCAGTTTTAATCTGTGGTCTGATAAATTTTTCTTCAATATCGAAAAAGTCGAAGAATTCGAGAAGAAGATAGCCTATGAGTGATAAATCTCTTGCTGCCTTGAATTTCGTTGACAACCGACGATGGTGTGCAACTCCGCGGGTTCTGAGTGCACGACGGAAGTGGACAAGGACATGACATTGAAGCAAGCTCTGGAGGAGCTGCTTAAGTGCATGCTCAGAGTCTGGTGTAGGGAGGGTCAAGCTCTGGCGAAATTTGGTGTGACGACGACAGGTAACGGGATGAAGTTTTATTTTTAAATATAGAAAAAAATATTTTGAAAAAAAAGTAAAAAAAGATAGTTAGATTGATCAGTAATGATGAATGATGTTTTAAGCAAAATTTTTTCAGTTAAAAGATCTCGTACTAATTATATAATAATAATTATAAAATAATTATTATAAAAAGTTGTTTCAGTTAAATATCGATTTTATGATATTTGGTAACTTATCAGAGTTACTGATCGAATATCTCCATATAAATATATTTAAAAATGGACAAATTTTTCTGTAACACCATTTGAAAGCTGCTACTTTGGGTCTACAATTCACAATATGTGTTTTAAGTTTTTAAAAAAGTAGGTATGTATATAACTATACATGTATATAACTATACATGTGTCACACAGCACATAAAAATGTCAGACATAATGAATTAGCCATCAATACAGATACAAATATATCGATACACACACTTACTTCACTTTTTTTCTCCTCAAAGTTGAAACTTTGCAAATCATATTAAGATTCAATACATCAATACATTACGATCGATAATGTTTATTCTAAAAAATATGTTAATGTACAGAAAGAACGGTTTTATTGAGGTATTTAAAAATTTAGTTATGTAGATACAGATCTAAAAATAATTTTGTTGAAGCATTAAAACAATTATGTAGGACGCACAAACTGGTTACTAGAATGTTAAAACTTTTTGTAGTATTATTCAGCTTAAGATTTCTACGTATAACTATTTTGATGGTCCAATAAAATTATTTTGAGATCTGTATTTAGCTAAATTTTTAATATTTTATAACCAATTTTTATTTTACCAAAATCGGTCTTTGTATATAAAACAAGATATTTCCTTTTAAAATCTTTTTTTGTTTAAACTATAATATTTCGTGGAAGTTACTTTTTCGGTCAAGCGACACTTAATTCGTAATTATAATTACGACATTTCCTAGAGAGTCTTACAACTACTTGAAGAGACTGCGAAGATAATTTATATATTTATGACTTAATTTCTATTCTATAAAGTACTATCTAGCGTCAAATTAACAACGAACAAATATCTAGCAAAGGTGCTATATCTCGACAAAAGTTAAAAGGTGTACTGCTAACAATACTGAACGTCAGCCAAGAATTGCCGAGGCATGATTTCGATGTCTCAATAAGTGCACCTGCCATTACAAAGTATCTAGTACAACTCGTGTATCGTAAGAAGATTTAATTCATTGATAAAACGTTTTACGCCTGACATTTACAATTATAGCATTATTGGTGTCGCGACATTTTTCTAATCGGGCTCAAATCGATCAAAGCATCCATAGATGGGACATACGACGATGAATCTAGGGGATACATGGGGTATTACACCATCTCATTACCTCTTGACAACTGCCTCTATGTATATCCGGCAGTGCTTATGATGCCGTATATGATGAACTTCGCGCGCATCAAGTCGTGCTTTTTCCAGCGTTTCTTTCACGTTCATGATCAAAGAGAAGACTAAAATGGATAAAGCTTGCAATGACGCAAAAATAAAAGTGGCACTATGGTGATACGATGACGGCGACCGAAGTCACCTCTGTATTATGAAGGAAAAGGTCTGAGCTCTAAATATGCTCGATTACGTTTGTAGCTCATGCTGACGCGGCGCTCCGCGCCTTTTTGCATTGAACGTCTACGTCGTGCCATCGTCAATACATTTTTCTTCCGCTTCGGCCCTTTTCTGATCTAGAGCGACCGATTTGCTTGCCCGATTGTGCTCGCGTGGACATAATCGTGTCGCATCTATTCTTGTGATACGTCACTCGATACCACATAGCATGGCTGTAAAGCGCGAGGCTTAACAATTTAAACCGTTTCATGCGAGTCCCTTTGTCCAAGTATATTAAAAGCGACAAAATGTAATCCGTTCGGATTTGCATATTAAATGCTACTGTAAGAGGAATTAAAATGTACTAATCTTTTGTGTTTCAATATACGAAATTAAGATAAAAAGAATATAATGTGCGTTTTTCTTCATAAACATTAGGTATATAGTATATATAATAAAGATTAAAAAGTATTATATACAGAATAATTATAATATATAAAATAATTGTTATAAAATTCGAGATTATAATTAAATTTTTTTTGCCAAATTTTAAGTATAAATATTTAAATGTTTTTTAGGTGTTAAATAAATTAATAATTACGATTACCATCGAATTAGTAACAATCTGTGAAATTTTGATTTAACAATATTTTAAAATATACATATTTCTTTTTGATAAATGTAAAAAAGATAAAAAAGATAAAATATATATGTTAATTTTCAATTTTGTAAAATGCAAAAATTCTCTAAAAATATGAAAAAGATAATTCTGTCAATCGCAAAGGATTTCAACTTTCTAATTTCTTTATTTTCATGAGAAAAAGCTGTAGCTACATTTTATATTTGCAGAAAGCGACAAGAGGGTAGTTGTGAAACGCGAAGCTGGCGGCGAATTTGGATTTCGTATTCATGGCTCAAAGCCCGTGGTAGTTTCCGCGATCGAGCCAGACACGCCCGCGGAGAGTTCCGGTCTCGAGGTTGGCGACATCATCATGTCGGTAAACGGCAGAAGCGTTATGGACGCCACGCACTCGGAGGTCGTAAGACTGGCGCACTCCGGTACGGATGTTCTGGAATTAGAAGTCGCAAGAACTTGCAACGTATTGGCGCCGCGTGTTGCACGTATCGGAGCGAAGGAGAGCGCTGAAGAAGCACCACTCTATTCGGGATACTTATGGAGAAAATCCACATCGTCGTGCACGGAAAAATGGGTTCGACGATGGTTCGCTCTTCGTCGTGACAACTGCCTGTATTGTTATAAGACTGACTCGGTAAACGAAATTTATTATTTTTAAAAA
>Ga0157364_1000967_pt1 | contig 22831 bp, 11 predicted proteins | sample AttsexASBM2_FD_111476 | JGI IMG/M metagenome (GOLD analysis project Ga0157364, IMG submission 111476) | Fungus gardens microbial communities from leaf cutter ant in Ribeirão Preto, State of São Paulo, Brazil - Atta sexdens ASBM2 | ecosystem: Host-associated > Fungi > Mycelium > Unclassified ...
CATATATTTTTTTTGAGAGAGAGAAGACAATATGTGTTTATATATAATAAAAAATATACACAATATATATATATATATATATATATATATATATATATATATATATTTAAATCTATATATTTAAATCTAATCATTTTATGTGTGGACGGAACTATATCGCAACAAGTTTTTGTGCAAATGTTTAGTAGCCATAAGAATTTATATAATTCGTATTGTTATATATCATATCGATTAGTCTATTCTTTGTAGAATTATTAAAAAGCAATTTGAGCAGCAAAGAATTATATATATATATATATATGTATACAACTGCTTTAACAAATTCTTTGTGCGTACTGGTCTGTTATATACAACGGCAGTGTTTAATTTGTTTAGTTTGAAGAATTATTTTGATCACTTTATTTTATATATAAATAAATATATATATATATATATATATATAAAACGAAAAAAAAAAAAATATATATATATATATATATATATGCATTAAACGGTTGATAAAAAAGGTTTTTATATGTAAAAAATCATTTTTTAAAATAATTTTATATAAAAAAGAGAAATATTGCAAAACGATTTTATCAAAATAAATTTAAGAGAGAAAATTATATACGTATAGAAAGAATTTGTTTCCTTTGTAAAAAAAAAGAGAAACGACAATATTCTTCTTTTTTATAAAATATTATCTCAAAAAACATACAACTACCTTTTTTATCTATTGTATATGTTATGTATGGTATTATGTATATATCATTATTTAATTAACAGGCATAGTTGACACTGCACTATGAGGCGTTGTAGGTCGAGAACCAGCAATAGAATGTGTCGTTGATGCATTTAGAGATTGCATTGTACCAATCTGAAATAATAACACGTTTAAATTTAAATTTTATTTTATACTCATATGATTTTTGTAATATACGTTACGATTACGATATAATTAATTTAATAATATATCATACCCGCAGATGAGCCAGATCTTCTAATCTTGTTAGATCACATAATTCAAGATATAAAGAATAAACGATAAGCCAACCATATGCAGAAATGCAGAGAAATATTATCCATAGAAGACACATCATAATATTATAGGCAAATATCATGTCATTTACAATGCTGAAGAATATAAAAGCAAAAAATCGAAAAATTGTGAAAATGGCAAAACTATACAACCATGGTATCATTTTCTTTTCATGTTCTTTTCGCAGAGCTCTGATCAATATAAAAGAAGTCGCAAAGATAACTATTCCACCCAACATCGAGAACAATGCAGCCACGATCAGAGCATTTCGAACTGGAAAAAGAAACAAATGATATAAGATTTTATGTCTTGATCAATTTTTGAAATTTATATTTACAAAATTTTTTTTTTAATAAAAAATGCCCTTACTATGTTGATTGCCCACATAAACAAATTCATATGATATAATATAATATCCATAGTGTGTAGAACCAGGTGCAGCTTGTGACAGACAGTAGATATCAAAAATGGCTGTACATATCGTGAAAAAGGCTAGGCACTGTAAGAATATTTATTTTATATTACTTAAATATATTACAAGAAAGCATTTTCAAATATTATTTTTGTTAAATGCATACCAATGAAAATACAGCGGTGAACATAGCACCTCTTTGAATGTCGAGTATGTAAGCATGCGTCACTATTGGTTTTTGATACCATGGAATTTTTACACTGCGAGCAGATCTTGATGATCTGAGATTTGCACTGCTGCGAGTAGTGGTTACATGGGAATACACAGATGGTGTTCCCATGCTAGGAGACTTCTTTCCATAATGCATCTTGACTCACTTGCAAACAAAATATCAAATATGATTAACATATCAAATGAAGCAAAAAATTCAATAATACAGGACCCCATTTATTCAAACATGTTAGCAGATAATTCTGATAACCAAATGGTTTGAATAACAGAGGTAGGTATAGTTCTCTCTTCTATCACTATTTGTTAGTTCCGATAATATTCAGTAAATATCAACTAATAATAGTAACAGAAGTGTTATTTATTCATATAACTACCAATGTAGAAATGGATATTATATGGATGTTAATTTATTCTTTAACTTGCTTTTTATCTCTTTCTAGTTCTAAGAATTAGGAAAGAAATGTAAGGAATAAAATGTAAATTAAACTAAGATTAAAGTTAATACTTATATTGATAGAAATGGACATAAATGTAGAGTACGATAGAAACAGAGTTCTACTCCATTTACTGTAGTTTATTTATACTTACAATTTATAGAGATGTTAAATAAGTAATCAGTTATGCAAGTTCCTTATAATATATAATGGGTTTAACGATATATATTTATATATTGTTTCCTCTTCTGGAATTGAAAAATACACATAAACAGACTATAGTAATAAGTAGCACAATAACGCCGTGAATAGCATTTTGCCAAAAATGCTCAAACAATTTTTTGCATAAATTTATTATCAATAATTGAATCATAGCAGTAAAAGCAAAAAACATAATAATAAAACTAATAATAATAATAATTTAAATTTAATAACAAATAAATTTAAATTTAAATTTAATAACAAATAAATTTAATTACTCATTTTTATCAAATTTGCGATTTTTGTGCTACAATATTAGGAACACTAGTTATTTACACGCGCGTATTTGTATGAATGCACTCACTTATTGCGTTCGCATGCTTTAGAACGTATGCAAAACTAATTTTTTTTCGTGTAATGGACACGCCTTGTCAAATATTCGAAACGCTGTTTCAGTCACTTGTATGCAATTACGGTCATGGCTAAAATGTATTAGATAGAGTGGAAGATATCAAATGAACGTAATGAAAAGACAGGTAGAGTGGGTGGAGTGAAAGTCAAAGTATCTTTCTAGAATGAGTTTTGGAACGCACCAATATACATATGTTATAAAATAAACAATTATCATAAGATAATTTAAGTGGTTATAATAATGTAATATGAGAGATTACGATAATCATCGATATATTTCATAAATAAAATATTAAAACAATATCGTTTTAATTAACATTATTATTATTAATTATTACCGTTAATAAATCTATATATTATAAATAAAAGAAGGTACCTCAGAATAATTTCAAATTTCGATGAAATTCCGATTACTTTAATTGACAGTCTAAAATAAAATTTCTAATTATATACATACAATTATACATACATTTTTTTCTTTCTTCTCATGTATTCAATAATAATTAAAAAATTAGTAATTCAATGAAGTTAAATAAAATAATACAGATATAATTATTTAATAAGTTACCATTTCTTTAATCTATTATCTAATTATTCAGGTATTATTTGATAATATAAACATCGATTAAATTAGCCGCTGTTTACGTTTAAATGACTCTAGCTGCGTATTCTGGCTGCGTTCCGTTTCATGCATAATGCGCATTATTACACGCTGCATTATTTATCCTTGTTATTCACTGAATATTAAACAAGGATAAATAATGTATCATGCACATCATGCGTGAAAAGGAAGTCTCTGTGATCAGAGACATCTGTTACTTATGTCATTTTGAAAGTGTGAACATTTCCCAATAAAATCCAAGTCAACAAACGCTATCCTTTGTTTACATAATGTACTTGATTTCTATTACCGAATTAAAATGAAACGCGATAAATTGTTTTTCCGACGTATACTTGTACATTACTTTGATTTGAAAACAAGTGCAGTTGAAACTCGTCGATTAGCTTGCGGAAACTTACGGTGAATCCGCTCCATTGGAAAATTATGTAGAGATTGATTTTGACGATTCAAAAGTGATGATTGTAACGTTCACAAAGAATAGCCAAGTTAATCGAAAAATTTGAAGATGAACAACCGCAAACTCTATTGAAAGAAAATCGTGCTGAAATACTTCAAGAAGTGGCTCGAAATCGATAAATCAATCATTTCACGAGCCATGGGAAAGATTCAGAAACTAACGGCTTTCAATGCAATCTCCTAATAACTAAAAATTGATCAAAGTCCTCGCTAATAGAAATATATACAGCTTTTATAATTATCGAAATGCTATCATTCTCAATGCTATATTCTTAAAAAAATTTAACTCTCAAGTCTCAAGACGCCGAAATGCCTCTATCTAGTTATTTGTTACATTCGCGGGCCAATCACGTTGGATTTGAAATTACATACGCGGACGCTTTGTTTCTCTTTTGCGTGGGAGGGACTGAGAGGGAGCGAGAAGCAACGACGCTCTCGGCTGCATTCGGCTGCGTCCATTTTCTGAACACCACGCAGAGGCAGAGCTCGGGGGGAGATGAATGTTACGAATACAAATAATGGAGAGTGTGCGTCTTTCGGTTGATTCGCCCGTAAACTTGTGATCTCCGTATGTGGCATACGTTGCGTGATGTTGCGAGTCGCGTGTTTTTCTGCTCGATGAAATGTTGTGCCTTACGTGTCTCTGACTTTTCGTATGTCCGGAGTCGAGACGGGGTTTGTTGTCGCCTGCGAACGAAGACTGCAGGGAAAGACTCGCGTAGTCTTACAGAGTGAACGAGAAGTATCCGACGAGACGGGCTGGCCGATATCCTGTGACGTTTCGTGAAATGTCAATTGCCGCGGTGTCAAGACTGTGACACCTGTGTTGTGAGTACCACTGTGACTCGTCAGATTGAGGTTAGACACCCGCCGCGTTCCGAATGTAAACCTGTCTTTATCCCGCCTACGTTGAATGTCGAAGTCGAACTAAGTTAAGTCAAAAACCCACCACACCGACTCCTGTCTCCGTGTTTGGAAGGCTCGCACAACGCAGACTGTTTGGGGAACGTAGTTGTATGTACAATTGTGGTGATACATCTCCCGGTGCTACGTCTATGCATTGATGTGTGTATATACCATTTGTGTGTTATGTTCCTATCTCGGTGAATAGGGATTGTAGAATCATGTAAGTGCGCATCCACTTACGTAGCGACTAACTGTAGAAGTTGTAACTTTGTTTTTTGTGTACCGAGAAAGATGTAGAAAAAGAATGAACGTAGCAAAGGAATGCGTTCATAACGATATCACTTCTAATGGTATGCGTTCCTTACAGGGCAGATCGAGATTATGATATGGGTTCTGCAACAGAAATGATGGTAAATGATTTTGATGACGAACGAACATTGGACGAGGAAGAAGCTTTAGAAGGTAGCGAGGATTCTCACAACGAGTTGTCCAACTTGCAAAAGGTATATCTCCACTGTATCTGATATTAACACTTTGCACATTATATATTATACATTTGTCACTTTGTAACAAAGTTCTGATCCCGACTATTCTAGGATCAAGCCTGAGAAATGAAAAAATCGAGCCCATAAATAATTACAATTATGATAAGTTTCCGCAACACTTTGGACTCAAAGTGCGTTCTCGTAGTGAGATTCCATGTTTAGTCCATAAAGTACGCTCGATGTAATAATGATCTATTTTTGTCTCTTTGAGCAAGGAAGGTGATATGCCACTGAAAGATCTTCTTGCCATGTACGGATACGGTGATCCCTCGACGGAGAATTCCAACAGTTCCGATCACATGCTGCTACCATCTGGAAGTGGTAATCCCGAGACTCAGGAGCGTTACTCGGACAAAGGTGACAACGATGCAGACGACGACGATGATGATGACGAGGCTGATGCAACCAGTAATGAGCCAGACCTTAAACAATTCTACACAGAAATGTTGGTTAAGGGAAAGGATAAGACAGCGGTATTAGCGGGATCAACGACAAAAGGCAATAGCAGCATTGGTGCTGGCAGCAGGGATAACAGGAAACGTAGAATCGATGACGATGAGGACGATGATGAAGATGCCGAAGCCGAAGATTGCTCGGGTACTCGAACTGGAAGCAGGAAGAAAAATAGAGCGTCACCTACAACGGGAAGTGCTAATGCTGTTGAGTGCAGTGTTATAGTTAATTTAGGGGGAGCTAGTGCTACTGATAGCACTATCGAAGAAGGTAATGCCAGTGGCGCAATCGATGGCTCAGAAGATAGGATAGTCAGTGCGGGAATAGGCAGTGGCAGTTCGAGATTGTTACGGAGTGTTTCAAGGCCGCAGAGTGAAGAAGAAGAAGACGATTGTGACTACAGTCCAGACGAGGAGGAATGGAAGAAAACAATCATGGTTGGTACTGATTACCAAGCAGCGATACCAGAAGGTTTGTGTCGTTACGACGATGCGTTGCCATATGAGAATGAAGATAAAATGTTATGGGATCCCAGCCATATATCCGAGGAAGATACAGAAGAGTTCCTAGAACGCGCGCAACTTCCAGCGGTAAAGGGCGGCTCATTGCCGGCTGGATCACATATTAGAGATGACGAGCAAGCTTTGTATCTCCTACTACAATGTGGCTACAACCTTGAAGAAGCATTACGAAGACGACGAATGAATGTACTTCCTCCTACGGATGCAGTGAGTCTTTGGTCAGAAGAGGAATGTCATAATTTTGAATCTGGATTGCGGACTTATGGAAAGGATTTTCATCTTATACAAAAAAATAAGGTATGCGGTATGTGTGTAGAATTAAACCTTAAGTCTTATATTATTAAAGATTGAAGTGAATGTTGAGAATAGAATGGTTCCAATTTATTTAAAAATTATAATTAAAAATACTGAGGTTTAATTTTGCATTGCTAATATTATTATCGTTTAATTTTTTCACAACTATATAAAAAGCATTACCATTGTACGGTACAAGTACATTGTACGATAAAAGTATTATTGCAGAAATTTTTTTCCAATGAAATTAAAATGCATAAATTTATATTATACAATAATTATATTATACAATTAATTTAATACGTACAAGTTGTTGCTGTATTGTGATGATTCAAACTTGACAGTAAACTTTATAATGAAACATTCCTTTCTTCAGGTGAGAACCAGATCGGTCGGAGAGTTAGTACAATTTTATTATTTGTGGAAGAAAACGGAGCGCCATGACATATTTACATACAAAGCGCGATTAGAAAAGAAAAAATATGCTCTGCATCCCGGTATCACGTGAGTATTTTCTCTATCGCAATTTTAAATCTTTACATTAAAACACGAAAACTTTTGTAATGGATATATTACTTACAATCTATTAAAATATTAAATTTAACACTCTAGAATAACATTATCCAATTAACACTTTACAATATAATTGCTTTCATTAATACAATTACTGCAAACGTGAATGACAGAACCATTAAATCGCAAGCAGGGACTATATGGACCGATTTCTCGAGGAGCAAGAGGGAGTGCGAGATCGCAGTAGCTCACCAAATGTTCATTGTTTGCTCTATGGTGATACCAAGCGGCAAAGATCGAGTACCAGCGTGACCAACAACGACGAGTCCAAATCAACAGATGCTTGGGATGGAAACGTAATTGATCCATTGGCAGATGTTAATGGTCCAACACCACCGCCACCACCACCGCCTCCGCCACCACCGCCCTTAATAACGTCAGCAGTGACTACCATATCCTCAATATGTAATTCCAGCGCTTTAACCACACCGACATATTGTTCACCATCGACTCGTCATCCAGACTGTCCTTCGTCTGACTCGGGTTGTGTAAATCCCCTAGTGTGGAGTCTAGCGTCCCGAAGTCAACCTACCTCTTCAGTCATTACAACAATAACGATAAATACCACCACAGCCACTACATCCACAGCAATGGTCACAAGTCTTGGCTCGACAAATACAGTTACCACTAGTTCTACCGTTCCTGCTGCTACTATTGCCGCCACTGTTGTCCCGAATAATTACTATCATCAACGAGTAACATCATCCAGAAGCAATGATTCTCATGACACACCCTCGCCCGAGAACATTTTACCTCATCTGCCCCCTTAGCGTCTAACCCGACCTTCAGGTGTTCATCCTGAAAGGCGACGAATGTCCTTGCGCGGAGTGCCTAATTCGGCACTTGCACCATCGCTATTGTCGTAACGCATAATATTCGTTAATATCAAGGATTATATTTTTATACTGTATCGCGCGTAATATAATTATTAATCTTGGCGCAAGTGCGCGCTGTTGTATAGTGGTATGAAAGATGGAAGGACGCGTTTTTGCGTGAAAGATTAGAGCATATATTGTATGTAAGGTTAAAGATACAAATTGAAAATAAACGCGGCAAAACGAGCGAGGGTCATTGTAGCTTTCTCTATTTTTCTTCTATCTGTTTATGAACTTAGAGATATTCCATACAAAAAGAAGGATGCATTTCAAAAGAGACTTTGTTGGGAGACTGGAGCGCCAGTATTCGACAGAGAAGTGAAATAGTATTATGTACTGCGATTGTAAATTTTCATGGATAAATCATTGTATTGCATAGTTAATATGTAATTGATCATGATTCAATTTATCGAAGACAAATTCTTCGGATCGGCAATAAATTTGTAAAAAGTATCGTGCGGAATTTCACAATATGATTTATTAGTTCAATAAAAAACGAAATCTGGTAAATGTTGAATGATAAAGTTAAACTGAAAGTTAATAGAAACATGGTCATTATTATTTTAATGTAAAGAATACGCATTAATAGCAATCCTAATTCGTTTCCCTCGTTAAGTAGTTGGCTGTGTATAAAATTATATAGTTTGTATTTTCACGTTTTCCTAGCAATCTATTTAAGAAACACAAAATATTTCTAATTTACTGAATACGCATTATATTATGTTTTATCATTTATAAATAGTGTTGATATAAAAAAGTACAGGCTAAATTAGAAACGTTGAATATTATATTCTTTAGATTCCTGTTGGCCTCTTTACTCCTTATCGAATGTTCCTATATATTTATAATATATAATACACGATGTATGAAAAAAGTTAATATGTTTATTACGACGTTATCAATTAACACATTTGCAAATATTTTTTAAATCTTTTACAAAATAACATACACGCTAAGTGCTCTATTATACATACTTAATTATGTCTTTACTTACAGTCATGTAAAAAAATGGTAGCTTTTAATATTTAAAAACGTAGCTCTTGATATTTATTTATAATATTCATTTATATTCATCATTCTAGTAGATTTAGTTTTCAAATTCTGAATTCATATATCATTTGAGAATGAGTTTTATATATATATCAAGAACTATGTTTTTTGAAAAATACTGTTTATCGAAATTGTGTCGAGTCCAATGACTCAACAACTGTCTTAAGTAATTTTCCCATTAATGGTAAGAATTGTACACTGCTGACATTCGTTTTGAAAACGCCAGTAGTGAGGACACTATCGTCAAGTCTTTTCTCTTGTGTTTCAGTTCGGTTCATCTCCATTGAAAAATTTTCGTGGTCGGGCGAGCACACCGGTGCTTTGTCAATAGTACTGTTCTTTTGAAGTCTCGCTGGTAAATTTATTTGCGTCGGATCACTCGTATCTTGAATCGTCCTGGAACTTCTTGTATCCGCATCTATGAGAGAACCTTTTACTTGCCAGATATCGGGAGTACCGCGGTGTTCGAGAAAATCGAAGAAAACTCCTAGTTCGGTAGCAGTCTCCCGTGCTATGAGCTGACGATCTCGCAAAGCGAGCCTGGGGCTTTTTACTCCTTCCAGAGCCTGTGACAATATCAGGATAAGATTGATTTCCAATGCTAATCGTGTATTGTTCTCATCCATGGATTCAAACCATGGATCACTAAATCTGTGATTTCTTGCTACAATTGGGCTACCGTTACCCGGAGCTCCAGCAGCTCCACTGCTACTACTTTTCGTGACATGTCTACCAGTTGCCAAAGCAGTTGCTCTTGAAAGAATAGTGTTTTCACATATCAGTGGATCATACGGTCGACGCACGAGTCTAGGACTGCTAAGTAATGGTACCGTGACATCTAGACCACTGACGTATCCTAGGAATTCTCTGCCAATGTTAGACGTTCTGGAAGTTGAACCAGAGGCCGCGTGAATTATTCGTCGTAAATCCTTACTCGTATGCATGCGACGAAGATTTTCTGGTGCGGCACGTTCCCATTCTTTCTTCGCAGAATCTGTTTTGTCTTCGCGTCCAGGTTGCGATGTTGAAGACGCAGGTAATGAAGCAGCAACGGGCTGCGAACGAGAATGAAGAGCTTGGGTAAACAGCTGTGTCGAGCTGATTATTGTACCATAAGTAAGCCGCGGACCGGAACTTATGCTCATTTGCGGAGGTCCAAAGTTCATCTCGGCCATTGGCGTGTACCAGTAATCCTGAGTATATATCGTATCCACCAGAGTATTCAACTTGGGCGAGAAGTGGACGAAGCTTAACGCGCAGGTTGTATTTATGACAATCAATTTGTTCACCAGCAGTTTCAGTTCACCACTGGGTAACCGACTGTCGCAAGACTCGAGCTCTTCGGCACTCTCCACGCTGATACCGTCAATGATAAATTTAAGTATCCGCGGTCTCAGCAGCAGGTTTACTGTACTATCGTACGCCAAATACATACATTTAATAAGAGTTTCGCGAACACTTGGTTGAATTGCATTCCAAATGTATATTTGCGTGGCTGTAGCATGTATAAGAGCGACCAGTGATTGAATTAGATCGGCGGCTAGCAGATCGGCAGTGTGTCTCAATAATGTGGATACCACCATTAATTGATGTTCATGAGAATTTAAGAAAACAACTATATGATTGACAAACATCATGTGCGTCTCGCTGCTGACCAGGCCTATCAGAAATTCCAAACCCAGTGTGTATAATGGCCACCAATCTTGGCAACGCCACTGACCATTTACCGAATCATCATATAATGAGTCGAGCATACTATTGGAGATATCTGCTGGTGGAATCAAGCTCAGCCAGAGTTTCGCGATGTCATTATCATTAATAGGATATGGACAATATGGTGAACGTGATATAACGCCTAACAAACTCAGAGCCGCTGTACTAAACTTCAGATATGGATATTTCTGAAGAGTATAACCGACACATACCATCAATTCAGGTATCATCTGACGAAGCTGCACACAACTAGCTTTTAGACGATGCTTGAAATTTGCATTCCGTTCAACATATGATCGTAACAATTGCGTCACCATGCTGATAGCTAACGTCGCCGGTAGACTCTCTCGTATACCACGAAGTGTCTCCGCGCTGTAACAATCAGCTTTTTTCTGTGTATCTTTCTCATCAGTTGTAAGAGTGACAGAAAACTGTTGTTTTCGATGTTCTAATTGAAGAGCAGCTTTCTTCAATTCCTCTAGTTCATAAATAGCGATCGTGCAAGAATGCGCTAAAAGATATTCCAGACTTGCCGAATCTTCGGCTAAAGTACTTTTGACCAGTTGCACGCATCCAAGAAGTAACGATATCATTGTCTGTCGTAGGGCCTTTCCAAAACCGCGATAAGTTTGCGCTATCTCTTGTGTCAGCTGCGATAGTCTGGTTTTAAAAATCCTCGAATCACCGACACACATCTGTTTCCAAGAAGTAATACATCTCAGAGATAAAGAAGCCAATAACATCGGAATCTTGCCACTACTGGAATCATTAGGTTCCTTCACTCGCTCCAATAGAGAATCCAAGGCCAACTGAGTTAGCAGATGTGCCTGTGTTACATTAATCGGATAATTTTTCGCCGTTCGATCATCGGTGAGCATAACAATAAAGTGATACCAAGATTCTAAATTAATTTCGTACAATGGTTCTATGAGTTTATCTTGCTTTGTATGCTGTTCCTTCTCGTTTTCATTGTTTGCAGGAACATCGAGAACATACATAGCTAATTTTTTCCAATGATCCTTAGATTTGTCCAATAGTTCCTTTAAACTTTTTGAAAAATTATTTTCTAATAATGGACTTTTGTACAATTCCAATGTAATTACATCTAACAATTGAGAATAGCCCTTCGCTCCCGCCACTAAAGTTTTAAAAAGCGGCGCGAATAGATGGCTCCAGAATTTCTCTCGCTTCCGAAAGAAATTGACAAGGATTTCATTTCTATGATACCACATGGCGCGCAATACTGTCATTGTGCTGTCGTACAATTTATCACACACAATATCGTCTTCCTTATACATTCGTTCTAAATATGAATCCAGGAATTGACTACAACCTTCAGTAAGAAATTCGTCGGCTGGACGTGGGAAGATTCTCTTGCATTCTGCTTGATGCATGATGTTGAAGAGAGCTTCCGTCAAGCCAGGTTGTTTCTCCAGACATACGGCAACCAATTCTAAAATAGCGACTTTAACTTCAATCGCGCATGTTGGTAGAGTTAATCGAAATGCGAATGTTTCTCTTATAGATGTTCCGTCCATTCCCATGCAAACGAGCAAAGACATAGAAAATTCCTCCGCAAATTTCTTCAGTAATCTTACAGCCATTTTCTGCAACGAAGGACTAAACCAAACATACAGATAATTAACAATTGTTGGTACTATAAGAAGTCCGTTAGGTACTCTCGGAGAGGAGTACAAAGCAATTTCGAGAGGCGATCTGTCACCAAGTTCTAGACCCAGAGATTTTCTGAACATTAATAATCGATTGACTATCGACAGAGCTAGTTCTACACTTTTGATAGTCTTGAATCCTTTTCCATTGATCCAATTTGTCTCCGAAATCATTTTATTGTGCAACGTGCGCTCGCCTGTTCGAAGTAATTTCAGCAGTGCGTGACGCGGTTCTAAATAAAGCAGACTGTATACTACAACAAGTTGTAATTCGTTGCGAATATCATCTTTAGGTAAAGTTGAATCCAAGGCTCGATGAATACAAAACATACTCTTCAGCCATAAATCAATTCTTTCTGCGTTTGATTCAAAATACCACGAGTCCAGCTTGGGTAATACAGCTTGCAGCAGAAATACCATGCCCGGTATTTCAATAGTGTACATAGCTTCTTTACTGTGCTTCGCGATTAGATAATTGTACAATGTGTCTAGAAATGCGCACAGAATGGGATACGTATGTTCGATGGTTTCTATTCCTGATAGCCACGACGCGATGAGACCACCATCGAAGGAAATCGCTTCCGCAAAGTATAACGGTTTCTGATTCCAATTATTAAATTTTGGATAAACACCGGATCGCGTTCGCGAAAGAATGTCTTCGGGGTATCTCAAAACCAATTTTGATGAAATGCTGATGCATACAGCAATGATTTTATACAGATTCGTTGGTAATGCTGGATATGAGAATCGATTAATAATTTCAAAAGTTAATTCTGTAGGAATAACCATGCTCGATGGTATCTCAATATCTTTAGCCAATAATGCTTCCAACAATTTTAGGCCTAGACGAACATTTTCCGGTAAATTATCTCCATTCACCGTGATATGTGTAATTCCACGACTTGCTTGAGAAAATAACTGTTCCATTTTATGATGCAAAGCATTCCAATAATTCGCCTTTGTATGAAACAATACTACTTCTTTCTCATCAGATAACACGTTAATTTTCTCGCGCACGCAGTTGCTAGCTATAGTAAATGAGTTCTCTTGAATTATACAATCCGCTTTGTATGGCTGCAATGGTTTACTACAATCTCTTTGGCGAGAAACCTCTATTTTTAGAGATTGTAGATTATTCAACTCCGACGCAATCTAAATAAAGAATAATTGATTTCGTGTATGACATTAAATATTTGATGAAACAAATTCAATATGTATAATTATATGTTACCTTTTTGGCACTCGTAATTATTGTGGATGCTAGACCAATAGCTATCTTGGTTAACGGTTCAAATTTGTAAGGATATAGTTCTTTGGCAACTTTATAAATTGACCATAAACCGTCACCTTGTTCAGCCCAGAATCTAGTTGCGCATTCTGGAAACTTTACTATGGCAGCCAGGGCATCGAAAATACCATTTAAAGCACTTAATCGATCTTCATCCATAAAGACGCACATTAAGGATAAAAGATTGTAAACGCTGCTTCGCACGACTTCGGCATAATGGGTCTCTTCTTGAAACATTTCACAGTTTATCAAATCTCGCAGATACTTAAATACGTCAAGTTGTATGGCTTTGATGCCAAACGGTCTGAAACGAATTAATGTGTCTATATTGTCTGGATCAATCGCATAATTTGCTAGCATCCATGATAAAAGTAACGGTCCATCTTGTGGTGAACTTTCACGAACACATTTATGTTCAAAAATGTCTTGCATATTACTTCTGACATCATTTATCCAGTCATCCATACCAGTACTAAAAAAAACAAAAATAAAATAAAACATACAAAATAAAGTATACAAATAAAATTATTACAATAAAAATTTTAATATATAATATAAAATAACTATATGACAATAACTTACTGTTTGTCTACATCCAATGTTACAAGTAATAGTGCTATTTGACTGTACTGTATCTCTTCAATCTTTTTAGTGATAGCTTCTTTATCTTCATGACTTTTTGTACTGACTAATCGTCTAGGTTCTCCCTAAAAAATGTTTATTATTTACACAAAATTTCTAACGTTCTCAAAAATATGAAAAATATGAAAAATTTAAATACAAATCTCTTACCCCAATGCTACCATAAAACTTGGCAAATTCATAACTAGGAATATGTACATCATGTACAATCACAGTCAATATATGAAGTAGCTCGCGCATTTCAATTAAAGTACTATTATATAATTGATGTAAATGATCTTCTGTACAGAATTGCGACCGTGTAGGAGAATTCACAAACTTCAATGCTTCTATTTGTTTTCGTATAGATTCAAGCAGATTTCCTACCAAAATCTCATTAAGAAACTTTCTAAATTCTTTGTGATGAGGATGCCTTTTATTATCTTTATATTCAATTATAAGTTTAAGGCATTTTATCAAAGTCACTCTTTCCGAGTAATAAAAATTCCAAATATCATCGATTAGTGCTCTTATAGAAGTAAGATCCGAGAGCTGCGATGCAAAGGTCTCTGCGCAATTTCTATATTCGTACGACACGAAATTGCATACCAGATCCCAGGTAATTGTAGCATCCAAGTTCTTGAATAAATTAAAAATATGATATAGATATTAAAATTAAGTTGTGATATATAAAATTTATAAAACAGTTTATATTATGCAAATATAAAACAATATACTTACAAGGAGTGGAGCAAGTTTATTAATTAAATCATACATTTGCTGTAAAGGGGGTGGATCTCTTTTAGAAATGTTTTGCAATGATGCATCTGTATATGGTTTAAAAAATTGAAGCCCTTCTTTGAGTAAAACAGTGGCATTCTTTATTTCTTCTTCGACAGTTTCTTTAGCACAACAGCATGTTGTACCGGATATGATAGACCATAAATCTTTGCTGCAACTTTCCGTAAATAATTATTATTTAATTATTTCTTTTATATTGTATTCTGATATAAACAGATTAGATAAGATCCTTTATGAATTATTGTAAAAGGAAAAAGATATTAGTAAAATAATATTGATAAAATTAACGTTTTTGTTTCTTTCAAAATATTCAAGATATTTTCCAAAATCATATAAAACAAAAATATATTTATACTTACGGCAAATTACCCATTGGAGCTACTTCCATGTTGAAAATATCACCGTATTTTTTCAAAATTCTGTCAAAATTTGCAGTTTTTGTACAAGTAAATAAATAAACCACGTGTGGTCATAAGAAAATATTTTCTATTTTACAATCCTAATGGCTTTTAACTTATATATAAATTTAGCAGTACTATATCAGGTACTACATAACCTTAAACCTGAACGTTGGCGCCTTGGCGGGCGATAATGAATAAAGGAAGTAGAGAGCAGCAAGTGTTGTTAACGGTGTTACTTTATTTCGCACATGCGCGTTGGAAAGTGAAGTAACGCGATTGAAGAATTGATATTATCAACATAAGATGTTTTAAAAAGATGTTTTATATCTGGAGGTCATATTTTATTTTTTAATAATAGGTGCTTCATCGGTATTATTAAAGAACGCAACCTCACAAATAAGTTTTACAATCGATTATTATACTATTAAAAATAGATCTTCAGAGCAGATCTTTTTGAACCAGAATAAAATGATGCTACACTTTGGTCAGAGATGTCGCTACCGAACTAGTTCCGAATTCGCGCGTTACAAGTTTTTCTGAAATTTGAATTCAGTCCTTTCGCGTCGCATAACAACAAAAGGTTGTGAAAATCGTGATCGTGGTCGACAATCGATAAATGCGGTCGTTTAACGAGGTAAATCTAGTCATAACAGCAATTATACTCGCAATCATTTACTCTTTCAATAAATTCCGGTACTCATGATGAGCAAGATATAATCGATGTGAATACTTTTCGTTCGAGAACGTTTTGCATTTTAATCTCGCCATGTTGTCTCGAAGTGATGAAACGAAAAGTAAGATTTGCGAATCCTGCCGACGAAGTGCTTAAAATTATCCTAAAGCATGAATTATCCTGTAGAATAATGAGCAATATGGAAATTATGATTGATTAATTATGCATGACGAATAAAAATCGAAGTATAAGTCGAATGTATGGAAAGAGTGACAGAAGCATAAACGAAGCTTTTAGGAGGTGAAAATTGGGAAATAACGAAATATAAAGGAGGCATTTACATTTTTTTTTATGTTTTCTTGTCCCAATTTTCGCTTCCTAGAAGCTTCGTTTACGCTTTTGTCATTTTTTTCTTTTCATTCCACTTACACTCCGATTTTTATTTTCAGGATATTAGCGTTATTTAAGTAACAAATTGTATGCATTCAATATACAGGGTGTCCCAGACTTCGTGTTAATAGTAGATTCCTGAATCATTTCAAGACGAAAATCCTAATATCAAAATGTTGAAGCTATAGTACCCAAGCAGAACAATAAATCACAATAACGTTAAAGTAACATTAAAATGAATCGGAATGATTAAAAAATGATTTTAGGCCCAATTGCACCAATGTTACTTTGACTTTAAGCAAGACTTAAAACTCTATCTGTCTTGTTTTAAAACCAAAAAGAGACAGAGACAGAGTTTTAAGCCTCGCTTAAAATCGAACGTTGGTGCAATCGGGCCTTAGTGATCATTTTGACATCATTTTAATATTATAATGACTTATACTGCTTGAGTAGTTTTGAGCATAGCACACAGCGCACTGGTCTGCTATGGGTGCATTTCGATATTCACTGCAGAACGCACCCTATATCAGATCCCTGATAGCAAGCTACGTCATTTTATTGTCATTTTGATGTCAAAATGATGTCTTTTGACATCAGCTTATTACCAGGGATCCCGGATTTGATTCTCGGCAGAATCGAAAATCTTCGTACAGCTCGTAGCTTTTCGTAGCTTCTCTCGGAAGGCAATGACAACTCACCAAATAGTAGTATACTTGCTTTGGAAACTTTTCTACCAATTCGTCATTTGGAATCGATCGTATTATATAGGTTCTATATGACTGTGTACAATCAGCGTGTGTACAGCATATGAGAGTCACCATGCCATAAGCAATAGAACTAGTAGTAAGAAATAATAGTTTTAAAGAGAAAGGTTAAAGTTAGCCAATTGTCGGAAACTCGCTTATTCAGGCATGGCACTTATTGTAAAGTAGTGATAATGTGTTTAAAAAAATAGAAGAGAATAGAGATCTTTTTGTTCTTTTTACCTGAACTTGTATCGTTTATCTTTTCTCTTTTTTCTTTCTAATGTGGAGAGAAAAAGAAGAAAGATGAACCGTGCAAGAAGTTTAGCTAAAAAGAAGGTCTCTATTTTCTTCTATTTTTCTAGGTCCGAAACTAGAAATCGATTCGAGATCTCGGACAGAGAAAAAATTAACAAATCACAATTGAACAATTTGATCACATGACATTGCGATTAATTAATTCTTTCTTCCGAGATCTCGGACCGATTTTTAGCATTGTGAATACAAGGCTTAATAATTGATGAAAACATTTTCACTGTTGTGCAATGACGTGCCATGTCTGAGCGTACGAATTTCGGACAATTCAAATTGTCTAATTTTAGATTCTTTTTATTTAAAACTACTAGCCTCGACATTTTGAAATGATTTCAAGAATTTGTTATTAACGGAAGTCAAGTAAAATCTAGAATCATAGTAAAAATATAAGGTATTCCATTACGCATAACGGCGGCAGATTAAATTAGAATACTAATGAAATGTTTATATTTCTCAAAGTTAGTGGAATGCACATGATAGCAATCAAATTCCTTTTTACAATTTGGGACAACGTTTTGATTAGTCAAAGAGCAGCCGCTATGTTCAAGATGACTGTGCATCCTTGGGAATGGAATATATTATATTCTTATATCATGTCTACGACATGATATATAAGATATCCTATTTGCGTGTGTGTTATATATTGCTTTCGAGCGAAGCGTTTTGGCAACTTGAAGAATATATTATATTATAGAAGGAAGTTGTTCAGAGATAAGAACAGAGATTTTTTTGACGGATATTACGGGCGAATTAGCCTTTATCTTGATAGAATGCTTTTTCTCTCGCGGCGTACTCCTTCCGTCATTAATAATCCTTCAAGATACGCGGGAATGAAATCCGGTGAGGAAGAAACACGCTGTATATATCATTTCAGGCAACACGATACTTCATGAGAACGATTATTCTTGCCTGCTTGAAAATTCCGTTTTGCATTACTTCGTGGAATAATATATTCGAGTGATTGTCGAGTGAACGTCGACATATTTTTTTTACAAATACGTTGCATTCTGTATTATTTAAAGGATAGGTACAAATCTATAATACAACTAGACGGAGTGATTCCTTGTATAAAAATAAGTCGAAAGTACAGAATAAACTTTTTCCGTTCGAGGCTTTGTTAAGAAAGTCAAGTTTGAAAATCGCGTGCACTCTCTTAATAAAGATACGATTCATGAAAAGGCTATGGGTGCTTTTCAGCAAGAAACACAGACGACACGGTATAACATAATGAATTATATTCTTGTTGTTTACCAATGTTAAACAAAAATGAAATATTCATTGTGTTACAGTGTGTCTTTTGCTGGAAAGCACTAATTGTAAATTTTATCATGTTACATAACGTCTATACAAGTGACAGAATTAAAGATGTGACAAAGTAGTTAAAATTTATTCGTAATTTTATTCTTATTAACATCAGATTATTAATACTGTTATAAAAATGTTTATTAGCAGCAAAAATTATTAAATTATTGATCAATTAAATACGTGATATTACTACTCTGTTTCATGATTGTGTTTCGAGACTAAAAAAAAATTTCGGCGCGCAATTTGCTGAAATGTGTATATAAATTCACACAGAAATATTTAATGAAATCTGTTTTGATAGAAAAATAGGAGTTTCTTTAAAATTAAAATTCATTTCTTTTATTAAGCGATATCACTTGACAAAATTTTGGACGAAAAAAGTTTTTTCTGTACTAATTTTTATACAAACATCTTCCGGTCTGGTTGTACTATATTAAATTTATTCTCACCCTGTGTGTAATATTAAATATTATATTATGTGGATACGCATATAAAAAAAAAACTTTTTTTAGAATATCAACTTAAAATACACTATCAAAGCGACAAAATTATTGATATATATTTTACGCTTTCGAAATGAGGTCAAATTACAAGAAAATTGCTTCTTTTTCGTAATTTGCTGGCAAGATTAATAGTCGTAGAGCCGTTCCACTTCTTGGCATTATATTTTAACGATAAACACTCCGGCCATCTTGAAATTAGTTTTCCCTCAGCTGGAGATTTAACGATCCCGGATATTAGATTCAGGAAGGTAATGAAATTCGCACGGCAACGTCAATTAAATAGCGATTGATCATACCACTTGATATTGCTAATTAACGGTCGCAATTTCGTTTCGCTTTGCGTACTCGGTACGTTATTTATCTCCACACAGTTATTTTGAAGAAGAAAGGTTTCGATGATCAATAGTTGCTTCATCCAGCGGGCATTAAGGAGCGAGTTACGGTGCATAACACATGCCAAAGAAAAATCGCTCGCGAGAGCGCCAGGTGAAGAGGGCGAACGTTACTGCCACCGAGCTGGGTCGTCGACATTTATCACACTTAGGATCCGCGACTCGGTTAGAAGAACGTTGACGGCCGGTCTCGTCCGCGAAATGTCGCGGGATATACTAGACGACACGTAAGCCGTGAAAACGCTGCAAGCGAGAATGAACGTCATATTTTGCTTCTTTCTAGCAACAATCGCTGATTTATAATGCTCACGTAATAGCTGCTAACAATATATGATATCACTTTTATTGTTACATATTATTCTTATTATTATTATTTACGTTGTTCTCGACTTCGCTGCAATAATATATGTTTTAATATATAAATATTTTTATTTTCAGTTTATGTTCATTTTATGTTTGATATCATATATACAGATTTCAGATTTGTAATCCGTGCACGTTGAGCAAATTATTATAACGGATTGGAATATAAAAAAAACATAGTAACAATTTGCAGTTACAACTTTGATGTTGTGTTATTTGAATTGTTATCGCATGTGATTCTTGACAATGGAAGTACAAGTTACACACAGCGTTAAAAAAAAAGATTAATATTTATATAAAACAGTTGTGTTGATTTCGCGATTGTTATTAGTTATGGCGCTATTGTTGCACTGTTCCGAATTAATATAGAGACGATATCGGTGTAACGATGGATAAATCCCCGCGCAGCGTTGCGTTAATTAACTCTTTACAACGCCGCCAATTAAAAATCATAAACTGGATACACGCGAATTGGCGAACGGGGAGAGTTCACCTGCGGGTAAGAGGCGGCAGTGGTCGTGTGTCAGGGCGCCGACGCGGATCGTGCGTCGCGGCGCCGGGCGCCACTTCGGAGACGCTGTTCGTCGCTGCGACCAGTGCACGTTCGTCTTGAATGCGGAGCGTTTCGTATTCCCATTCGCAGCTTTCCCTGTCGAGTGAAAGCTCTCTTCTCTTTTATCGGGCGACACACCGTATGCACGATGTCGGCACGACGTGCGTGACGAGGGGAGAAGCGAGGCAGAAAACCGCGTCGCGATTATTATTATTATGCGAACTATCGAAGCAAAAGTTTTCGCAGATCGATCGACTAACCCTTTTGCTCCTCGATGCCGGCGATAATTTTTATCCTTTTTCCCTTCCCTTGACATCGCTCACGTCGACACGTCCCGATTGTCCCGATCGTGTGCTATCTTTAATCACGTTTAGCGCCTGTCTTGTTGAACGCAAATTCGTTCCAACGAACGATTCGTCAGACAAACGACAGTATGCTGATTATACAAGCGTTCGATCTATAACCCAATTCTGTAACAGGTGATACACTGTTTCTTTATAAGTGCAGTAATTTGTTCGTAGCTCGTGTTTATCGTGCCAGCAAACGAGCTTGCTTCATTCGTGACGAATGAAAGGATATCACTCTCACGATTCAGTTCTCGAAAAAGTGTTCGAAGAAATGTCTAATGGGATGACAAATTTCTTTAGACGTAGCATTGTGAATTCTCCATTGTATCCCTCGCACACTTGTTGCTAATCCACTTTCTTGAATCATTAATTGAAAAATTTCCTAGTGTCTTTGCGAGACACATTACACTCATTTCACAAATAATTCTGAATTTCAATTATATTGAGACTTAATTTTACGTCGCGATTCTTTTCTCTTACGTCTCGACATAAGCGAGAAGCTTACGTTTTCTTTCCGCAATTTAGGCCGAGTGTGTCAATATTTTCACGCTTTTGTCATGGCGATGCCCACATTGCGGTTGTACGTGGCAATGCGGATGTCCGGTGCACCTCCGAGCTAGGATGCATGTGCCCGTGTAATTTGGTACGCCGCAAGTTTGGTTGTCGGTGCTCGACAACCTTTTGATGGGTCTCACTTCATAGTGCGCTTCCACGGTGTGCAATCCGGATAAACTATTCTCTGTTCAGGATTGGTACACACAGTTCACTACTACAGTATGCAGTCCTTGAGCGAACTATTCTCTATTCAGCAATTGGTATAGATCGAGTAGTTACTGTGATTTTCATCATCAAAAGTAATCTGGTGCAGTTGTTTCTTCTGATGTAATATTGTAAGAGTAATCTTATCACTGTATTAAAGTTGCGCTATGCATAGTGAAAAATACATGTCAAATTTTGCCCGAATGTGTAATGTATTTTTTATTAAATATTAAATGCTATTCATATATCTAATTGAAAATGATTCTTTATTAATATATACATATGTATTTGTTTCCATAATAAATTGCATATTCATTATAAGATTTGGCAAAGTTCTTGTTAAACTGTAAGAAGAGAAAGATATCTGGGAAATATCCGATTTTAGCGTTTAGAAATCTTATCCAGGTTTTAATAATCTATGGCTTCAGTTATTTCATCAGAACGCGCGCACGCGCGCATGTGTGTGTGTGTGTGTTCGCATATCTCATTTTTCTTACGAATCGATTTTCAAATAACATATTACAAAATATATGCTTATTTTCAAAAGATAATATGTAATTCCAAATAAATTTTCTTCGTTTAACGACACTATTCTGTTCCTTCGTTTAATGACATTATTAAGCAATTTATTATAAAATTCCCGTGCGTTTTTCTTGTTTTATTATTTTTTGTTATTTCTCTTTCGTTTATAATTAATCTTCCTAGAATCCTGAATCCTTATCATTAACGGATATTTTTGACGAAATATATATTTTCGATATTATTGCAATATTATGTTATCCTTTATCTGTGTGGACGTCATTTTGTTCGATAAAAGTAGTGAACACGACATTTCAGCAAACTGTGAGCAGTAAAATGTAGAGGCACATTTTTCTTTGCGTTCTCCGGACATTAGTAACACAAGCATTAACATCTTGTGACTATCTTTCTCTCTTAATAAACAATTTTTTTCATATATATATATATATATATATATAGAGAGAGAGAGAGAG
>Ga0157364_1000968_pt1 | contig 22827 bp, 12 predicted proteins | sample AttsexASBM2_FD_111476 | JGI IMG/M metagenome (GOLD analysis project Ga0157364, IMG submission 111476) | Fungus gardens microbial communities from leaf cutter ant in Ribeirão Preto, State of São Paulo, Brazil - Atta sexdens ASBM2 | ecosystem: Host-associated > Fungi > Mycelium > Unclassified ...
GTCTCGTGATCAGTCTTGTGACTTCACCATCAACTTGTGACTGATGTGACAGCGTGACCAATCAATTCTAACCCGAGCTGTTCTAAAAATAGAAAAGTGAAAAGAAAAGAAAAAATAAAAAATAAAAAGGGAAAATAAAATAGAGTCCACCGTCAGCAATCTTGACACAAAGTGTTCCATAACATCAAGTAGATACTGACTATAGAGATAGTATAGTAGCTGTTAAACAAACTAGACTTAGCAGAGCAATATAAAACTGTTCTCTAGAGAACTATAGAGAAAGTGATGTTGTTAGGGTAACTGGACAGAAAATCCAAGCACTTCAAATCTCCAGAAAATCCTAAGTCTATTGTCTGAGAAATACTAAATTATACACTCACTTCCAGAAAATTGTAAGAGAACAGAATGAGAATTTCTGAAGGTGACAACTACTCTATATATTAACAGGTTTATTCTAATATGCCAGAATTCTGATTACATAAGCATAAAATGATGATACTTAAGTAATCAGAAATAGTTTATAATAGAGAAACCAAAATGAAAGAAAGCTAGAGTGCTTAGCAGGTACTTCCAGAGTGTAGAAAAGTGGATAAATAGGTATGTAGATGATACTGGAAGACTTTGGAAAACCACAGAGTGTTGCAGAAGAGCAAGAGAGTGTATAAAAGGAAGTTTAATAACATGTCCAGATAGTTGGGAATATTTGTATATAGTTTGAAGGGATCTAGAGCATGGAAAATTAGATAAGTGAATGAGTTCAAATATGGGAAGGAGTTACAGAACATGGATCAGCCAAAAAACATGGAAGAGAAAAATCTCAGAAGAGCCAGTCCTCTTACAGATGTTATCTACTTGCTAAAGGAATAAGAACACTAGAACTATAGAGAAAGCAATGTCATCTACTCAAGAAAGACTAGCTACAAGAAACAGGTACTTGAGAACATAATTAACATAGCCACAAACATTTGGATGGTGGAATAAGACAAGAAAACAACTGATTAGAAGCCAGAGAAGTCAGGAATACACTCTTAAGTAAAAGCAACTGGTAGAAATGCTGGAAAAGAAAAGAATCAGTATTTATAAACAGAAAAAGGAGTATTAGACTAATTTTGGGTTGTAAATAGAAAGAGAAACATGTGCTCTTGAGACCTCAGAGAGCTTTCTTATAGTTTCTGTCTCTATTCTCTATTTCATAATACATAAGCTATGAGTAAAAGGAAGTAAGAGAGAGAAACCTTATCTGAATATTTCCACTCAAGAGCAGTTTAATAACTATTTCTCAAGTGAGTGTTGTTAGTACCTTCTATTACTTTTAGGTAAGTTTTGGAGAGTTCTAGCAGTCTGGAAAAGGCTGGCAAGGTAAGTATCAGTTGGTATCATCAGTTAAAAGGTTTAACTTGAGAAGTGTCTTTAGAGTGCATAACCTGGGATGGATAGTGTTATGGTGAGCTCTTGAGAAGCTATCCAATCTATTCACTAGATTTTCCAAAGGAGCTTGTTACACAGTGTAAGGTTTACTGTTTAGGAGTGTGCTAGCAAGAGAACATATTCACAAGCAGATATTCTTCATCTATTTCTTTTCACAATCATTCTAATAATATCATTCTATATTCATGAGTACTCTTATGGGGTTTTTATATGTTCTTTTCTACTATTATATTCTTGTTTCTATCTCTTTTATATACTTCTGATACTGATATTATCCCCTCTGAATTTTTGAGTAGGCAGTTAAGGGCTAGTGTTATATAGTTCTTATTGCACCCTAGCATAATCTCTTTTCTGCTTGACCTCTGTCACTGTTATAATGTTCCAGTGGTCTAACTACTATGCACTCTTCTTTTATAAGATAAGCCTGATAATACTTTACCAAATATTATAATTCCTTGGCTCAGATTGCAACTTAGACAAAGACTTGAGATAGAATAAAGAAGATAGTCAAGTGGTAAAGTGTAAAAATACAGAACTGTATCTACTACTATATAAGGCACTGACTGATATAATATGAGAAAAGTGCAAGGCATAGTAAATATAAGTTAAAAGCAAAACAAATCCCAAAATATATTTGAGTTGAGATAAATATAAAGCAAATATCTGTAACCCATGAGGTATTGATTGTGACAGAAAGCTTGTTAGCATAATATGTATTAGGAAGAGAGTTGATGATATATTGTTTGGATAAGGAAACAGTTCTAAGATCTTAGTATTTAGCTAATTTATTAAGATGAAAGTAAATTAGAATGAGGCCAGCAATAACTTTAACATCACATATGGAAAATGTATAGAAATTGCTAGTTGTTATGACTTAAGACTAAAAGTAAGGTTAAAAGAGGAATCTTGTATTAGAGTTAACACAAGAAAACTCAATAAAGTTTTTAAATATATGATATCTTATATATGCTGGGCTATTGGTCTATACTATACTAAACCTAGCCCACTCTAAAGAGCATGTACATTACATGCTATTGATATATGATATGACATTATTATTCAAGATCTTTCTATTATATCATATGATTATATAAATTGATGTATGATATCTTTTGTTATGGTATGTAACAGCTGTGACAGTCACATGTAATGTTACACTAACCCCTAACCCTAAGTTCAAAATAAAATAAAATAGAAAATAACATAAAGAAAAATAAAATAAACCAAGTCTAATATTTACAACTCTGATACTAGTAATTTAAAAAGTGGTTTTTCATTGTATTTTCTTTAAGTCTTTTAGTGAATAAAATATGAGAGCATTTTTGAAGTATCATAGTTAGATATGATAAAGTGCAATAATGTCATATGTTAGATCTATCCATTTAGAAGATATGTTTCTGCAGTGATACTGTTCTCTCAACATTTATAAAATAAGCCTATCTTCTATAATAACCACCCTTCTTGCAACATGTCCTCACAGCAGTAATATAACAATCTGAATATCTTATCTTTCATAATAAGGATACTCTTATCTTACTCAGTCTTCTATAACAGAGTTCTTCTACCTTACTTCTGTCAGTGTCTTACCACTGAAACCTCTGCTCAGGCCAATACACTGAAACCCTGAGTATCTTCTATATGACTGACTTGTATATAAGACTAGTAGTTACACTGTAATTTGCTAATCTGATAATCAATGAAGATAATTCCTATTGAACTCAATCTCTAGTATTCAATGGTAACACACCAAATTAGCACTCATCTTCATTTGAGACTTCATTTAATCCTCTGAAGTTGTGACCATATGGCAGACAAATAGCACAGTATATAAGCTGAAGCCAAGGTTGTTTTACAAGTTCATATTATCAAGCCAACTTTGCAAACTTTCACTTCTTGGTGTGAACTACACTTGACAAATGAAAAAAATATACATCCAATATAAAAGTTGTTTATACATCAGCAAGGAGTCTCTAAAGGAATTTTCATGCTTTTTATAGTAGAGAGGGCTTTGTTAGGATAGTAATAAGTGTGATACCAAAGTAAAAGTTTCTTATCAAAAAAACCCAAGATATTACTATGTGTCTTTAAGTTTGAAAATGGCACCTCCTACTATTTTGATGTTAAATAGAAGCAAAGAGATTTTTTGTTCTTTTTTTGAAAATTTAGAAAAGAGAAACAAGATAGAAAGTTGAGGAAAGAGTAGAATCCTAGCCCATGCCAACATCTGTGTTAAAGAAAGGTAATGTGTGATGATTCTACACATATTGGATATATTTGTTAATTAGGTAACTGGAGAAGAAACAAGTTACTCTGTTGTCAAAATCTGCTTTGGTCATGATTAACAGAAGAAGTTGGTGATTAAGCAATAAAAAGAACTAGGAAATATTAAAGGCAAGAATACTTGTTCAGAATTCTTTGATCTAGCCTGCATAGATAATGTGAGTGATAAATATGTCCATATCTGCAGCAGAATGTTGTCTAATATCTCCCAGTTGATTTGGATGTAGAAAGTTGAATATAATAGAATGAGTTTGGAGTTTGTTGCTTACAACTTTTTCAATGAGTTTGTTAAGTATATTAAGAAGTATGATGGGGCAAAAGACTATGGAGGTGTCATAAGAAGGTTTATTAGGTTTTGGAATGATAACAGAAATGGATTTTCACAATGTGTTGGCTAGTAGCTGAGGTTGATACATGCATTAGCTATGTTGACAATATATTAATCATGTACTTGTCATTATTGAGGATTCTCTTGAGGTATTATTATGAGACATGATCTGGGCTAGAGGTGGAGTAATTGTTGTACTTGTCAAGTGAATTGCATACTTCTACTTTAGAGAAAGGAGGCCACTCCATAATAGGGATGGGGAAAATTTTGTCAAGAATGCAGGGGTTAATAAGCCTTTCTTAAGCAAAGTTGTATAACTAGTAAGGGGTATACCATAGTTTGTTCAAATTATTACAGGGACAGTTATTGAACTTGATGGCTTCTGTAGCTGGTAGTTTGTACTTCTTAATGAGATCCTATAGTTTTTTGTTAAATAAGGCAGTTTTTTAGATTCTTTCATTAAAAAATGTTCATTTGGCTGCTTTGACTGACTTTCTGAAGATGATCTCATATTATCTCCTACCTGACTGCTGGTATGAGACTAGATTTCTTCTTTATTCATTATTCCATCATTTCTTAGAGTGTCTGGTAATGTTGGCATATTTGTTTTATAGTTCTTCTACTGCTGTCACAAGTTCTTGTGTAATTCATTCTAGTTCTATGCTATTGGATATGTATAAAGTGTCAAAACTACCTAATCTATCTCTCAGTTCATTTAGGAATTTAGCTTGCTCATTACTATCCCTAGTGATTGTTTGCTTCTTCATTTGGATGTGTTCTTCTTCTATGGCTATTGTGACATCTAGAGAAGCATAATTAGATAGCATACATAGTTCGAGCATAATATAATAGTTGTCAAAACCAAGAGTGTTAGCTTGGAGGAATATAGGATTGATGACCAAATTTAAGTCATGATTTTTATCAGTATATTGGGTAGAAATATGGTTAACAGAGGTAGATAGATTAAGGTTCAGACTATTAGCAATATATCAGAGAGTTTCTACATATGCAGAGTAGTATAGATATAATAGGTTCCATTATCTCTAATGTTAAAATCATCTATCATTATAATAATATTGTGTAAGTTAACCTCAGTATTCTTAAGATACTTCAAGACAGTTTGTTGATTGTCTGAAAAATGTTAAGAATAAAAAACAATATGCTACAGTTAGAAAAGGATATAAGATTGATGTCTCAATGATTAAATATATCTATTATTACTTCTAAAAATCCAACTTTTCTTAGTTTTCAAAACTTCACCTACAGATCATTTTCATTCATCCTCTTAAAACTTCTTCTACCAGTTCATCATATTCTTTCTTTTCTTCTATTCCTACCATTACATTATTAATAAAACATGTTACTTTTCCCATGTTTATTAAGTCTCTTAACAATTTATTCATCATGCCCTGAAATATAGCCAGTGAATTTGTTAACTAAAAAACATTACTGAGGCTCAAACAAACCCTCTAGCATTGTGAATACTGTCTTTTACTCATTTCACTTATTTATCCTCATATTATTGTATCCTCACCTTGGATATAGCTTTGTAAAAACTTTGTCCCAATATTTTTGATGATATCTGTTAGGATAACTGAAGTAGAGATTGTTATGACTTAAGTCCCTAAGCTGGGCCAAAAGTATACTTGTAAATTGAGTGATTTAAGAAAACTTGATAAAGTTCTTACTACAAGATAGTCTACCTTATATTGTTACAACTCAAGCTCAAGTATAAGAGCAAAAAATGAACCTTGTATTAGGTTAACACAAGAGAACTTTCTAGTACAGAATATCTATTATATATACCAGATTAATGGTCTATCCTCAACTATATTTAACCTATCTTAAAGGCCATGCATTATACAAAAGGTCAACATACAGAATACATATTACTTCTCTTTCTCTAATCACTACTATAGTTAATTCAAAAAATCCAAACAAATCATTAAAAAAATCCAGTACTTTCTCCTAGTCTTTAGGACAGTTTTAGAACTGAAAAACAAGTTTATTCAAGAGAGAGACCTCAAACTTGTCATATTGCAAAGCACTGCTCAAGAATTGTCTTCTGCCTCCAGAAATGTTTTTCCTGAGGCTGTAGCTTTATCTTCTTTAAGAGAAAGTGAGGAGGAAGGCATGGGTTTAGAATCTAAAATGCCTACTATCACAAGAGTGACTACAGACAGGCTCTTCTCCAAGAAAGTATTTTTTCTTAAGCTCCCTGTTACTTTTCATGCCTCAGTTCTTGAAGAAACAGCATCTACTCTGCACTGGGGTAACTGGATGTCTGCTAAGAAGAGCAGAAAATGCACCCAAAGACTCTAAACTTCTATGCTTGGACTATTCAACCTGATCTATAGATCAGCTGAGTCATCCTCCCAATTGAGAAATGTAACATCACTCATGATACTAAACTGTGGGATGGTGACTACCATGTACTATCACTGTCTGGTTATTTTAGGTATCTTGAGACTGATGCTGAGATATTCTCTTTATTTCTTAAATATCTTACACACTTTATAAAATAGTGCCCTCTTGGAGAACAATCTGTTGGCCAATTTCCCACTATCTTAGGAGTTGATTCTTATGTCTGGAATTGTCTCCAGGCAATTTTTGAAGCTGAGTAGGACCATTTTAAAGTTTTACCTCAGTATAATGTTCCTACTCTTGTAGAAAATATAAGAACTATTTATGGTTCTAATATTGAGATGGTTGTTGATGTACCAGAGACTGAAGAAGTTGCTTTCACTCTGGTCTCTAATAAAAAGTATAAGAGAAAGAGCAAAGCCTCTTTTTTTTCCTTTTATATCTTCTTCTTACTTTAGGAGAAAGATATTACTTATTTCATAGGTGTCAGGCACGGTTCACACTGGGGTAGAAGTCTACAGGATGGACTCGGAGATGAGCAGACTTGTGGAATGACCTTGGCTTCAGCTTATATGCTGCACCATCTGTCTGCCACGTGGTCGCAACTTCAGATGATGGGGAAAAGTCTGAGATGGGAGTGAGTGCTGAATAGTGTGTCGCCATTGAACACTGGAGATTGAGTTTAATAAGAGGTTATCTTCGTCGATTATCAGACTAGCAAATTACAGTGTAACTACTAGTCTTATATACAAACTGATAATATAGGAGATGCTTGGGGTTTCAGTGTTGAGACACTGATAGGAGTAACTCTGTCATGGGAGACCGAGTTGAATAGGAGTAACTCCATCATGGAAGACAAAATACCCGGACAGTTGCAACGCCGCCATAAGACGTGTTGTGAGAAAGGTGGCTGCCATGGAAGGCGGGCTTGTATGTTTTAGAAGTGACATCACCATAGGGATGTAGTTTTCCAGATGAGTGGACTTGCATATGACAATAGGCTTCTTCTCTTCCAAAGCTATAGCAACTTTTCCAGCCTCAAAATCAGTGTCAACTTGTTCTAATTTAACTATAACAATCTCTAAGACCATTAAGTCAGATGGTATCTCCAAACCTAAGTCAAATCTTTTACTTAGGCTGTAAAGACCAATATTATTCAGCAAGCTCCAAGGTTCGCTCCTACTTTATCTCATGAGAACTTTTTGTACTTGCTACAACTTAAGAAGGTATTTTCTAATCTTCCTCAAGCTACAATCATCTTTATATACCAGGCCAGCTCAGGTGGTATAGGTGCTTCTCAAGTAAGTATCAGTCATTCCAGCATCTCAAAGGTGCTTAAAATAACAACCCATGAGTCTACCAGATAGCAAGTCCTAACCCTACTTGATTTTCCTGCTACAGAGATGATTCTGCAATTAAGTTCTGTAATAAGGGCTTAGTTGAGACTTGCTCTAAAATCAGAGTCTGTTTGCAAGGCATGGGATATTATGTTCATGTCTACCAACTCTGTTGCTTTAGCAGCAGCAGAACTGCAAGTGATTAAGCAGTGGCTGAAGAAAACTGCTGGTCTTAGTGAAACTACTAAGATAAAGCCTTTCTTGCCTCAGTCTAAATCTTTTTTGAATGTTTTAGGCATTCCCTACTGAGACTCTAACACTTCTTTGCCTATTACTCCTGTCCAGATGGCAGCAGCTCTTTCTAGCTCTCTTCTCTTTGAGAGTATCACATTAAAATCCATGCCTTGCATTATGAAGGCATCTCCTAGCTCTGATATATTAATAATCTGGATTGATATCTAGGACTTCTAGAGAGCCTATAAGGGCAGGACTCTCATTAATTGCTTAGTGTTGCAATTACTGGTGCTGGGGACATCCAACATATGCTTGTTGCACTCAAAGCACTAAATATCAAAAATGTAGTGATCTATATAAAGTAGAGAACCACAGACTCTGTTACAATGCCAATTCTAAATCTTACTCTCCTAGAGAGACTACTATGGTTAGTGTATCTTGTCCTTACACTTTCAAGTGTCTATTCTAGCACCATTACTTTAATAAGCAATAGTATGCTAACAAGGCTACTGAGATGCACTCTGGATGAGCTAGCCACATTACTATAACTAGTCCTAGTAGAGATATTCAATAGGTATATCTAGTATAACCAACATGCTTCATATCTATTCACAGAATGTTCATAAGAATCATACACTGGTATACAGCCTTCTTAAAACAAAGAAAGACTTATATAATATTTTATTTATCCAGAAACCTTTCTAGAATTTTGTTTACTTTGCATCATCTACTACAACTTCTAGAGGAGATAAAGTTGTTAGTGCTCCTATTTATCTAGATTGAACTCAGGTGGTCTAATTTCTACAGAATTCTGAGCAGACACCTAGAGTTATGTGTTTTATTCATTCTAGACTGTCCAAACATTATTTTTCTCTCAGGAGAAACATAGTCAATCATAGAAAGATTCAGCTTTTGTTTGCTAGGACAACTAAGCAAAGACCATAGGGTTATAACAGAGTTTGTAACTTTGAAAAAACCTAAAAGAGCAGAATGAGATTTTCTGAAGGTGGCTAACATCTTAAATACTTCTACTATCTATTGAAATCTAGCAGAACAATACTAAAGTAACTGTCACAAACTTCATTCAGCTTGTATCTCTACAACCAGTAGACCGATTTTCACAAACTAAGTTACACTGTAAAGCCCCAAATGAGGGCTATTGGCACATATATGGGGTATACAAAAGCAACAACAAACAACTGAGATATAATGCCATCAATAACTGTAAAAGTTTCATTGGCTAATATCTCATGAACAGCTATATGGATTTGCATGATTAAACTTGCATTAAAAATTGCTCATTAAACAGCTTCTAATAATATATGATATATCTCACAGCAATAAGTATTCATAGAGATACAAGCATATCAATGTAGTGACATAATTAGTTACCTTTTAAAATTAGCCTGACAGCTGCTATGACAGATGACAGCTCCCATCAGGTACAATTTTTAATCATGTGATGGCAATAGCTTACACATGGACTATCACTCTTTTGTATATATACTTCTGTATCTGAGGATTAGATCTCAGACTTAACAACATCAATTTATATCAATTTACATCAATCTTTATCCTTTATTATCTGTATTGATCTTAATGATCATTGTCATCATTATTAAACTTCTGAATCACTTCTAAACCTCTGAGAGTACATCTAAGGTTTAGATATTACAAATAAGTGAGCAGTTCATTTTGTAATAGTAATATTAGAATGATGGTGCACAGATGATTAGGAACCCATCTATTTCTTCACATCCTGTGGCTGACCAGTGTTAAAGTAACTAGTGGTGTCCATGGGATTTTGCAGACTTTGAAAACCTCCAGAAAAATCTAAATATTCATTGACATAGTACTAGTAAATACACTACTTACCTCTAGAAGAATCTAAGAGAACAGAGTAAAATTTTTAGAGGTGACAAATATTCTATATAGCTAAGGAATACATTTTGATTTCCTAGATTAGCTTATTTGAGAAGAAATAATGAAAACAGCATGATTAGAGACATTCCTGATGAAAATGTATAAAATATCAGTCTAGAAAGGAAAGAGGAGCTACTATTAATGTTAGATAAAAGATTTAACTTGAAGATCAGAAGCAAGGTTGAGGGAGTAAACATTGCAGGCTTTAACAGTAGTATTTGATCTTGGGTCAAGAAGCATAAGTTGCCTGCATTATAGTTCATTCACTTCCAAGAGCAACCCTACAACAACCTCTCAGACTTGTGGAGTGCTCTCTACTATTTTTATAAGTTTAATTGACTTCTCTATTCTAAATAAGGTTCTTAGCCAAACCACTCACTCTTAGATACTCTTTTCACTGTTGGAAATGTAGGAAGCACTTAAGACCTATTCTAATATCTTTGCTCTAGGTCCCAACTATATTACTTGGTGGTATCTCAAACTCATCCTAGCTAACAATACCTGTATTATAGATATCTTTTCTTTGGCCAATGTATGTTTATTGCTATAATATTGGCTCAGACACATCAAGGAGTTGGTTTCTGTCATTATATCCAAGCCAGGTAAACCTGCTCATAATACTTTTAAGACATTTAGGCCTATTATTCTGCTTAACATACTTGGTAAGCTCATTAAGATGATAATTGCTAGGTGGCTTCAGTTTGATGTTGTTAAGCACAGTGTTCTTCATCTATACCAGCTTAAAAGTGTGACCTAACAGTTTACTGAAGATGCTAGTATGTTTTTAATACACTCAGTTTGAGCTGGCTAAGCTAGGAGACTCAAAACTAGTGTATTAGCATTTAATATTGTGCAATTCTTTCCCTCTTAAACTACAGTATGCTTACTTTCATTCTTAGACACTTTGGATTCCCAGACTGTATTGTGGACTTTCTTTCTGACTACTAGTAAGTTAACTTAGTACTCCTGGAACTCATTTCATTCTAGTACTTGTAATGTAGATGTAAGCATGAGGCAAGATTCTGTACTCTCTCCTATTCTTTCAGCACTCTATATTGCACTTCTTATTTGTATTTTTGAGCTTAGAGATCAAGCTCTTAACTTAAATACTTCTATTCTCTCAATTGTTAACAATAGTCTTCTAACATCTCAGGAGAAAATGTATAATACAACTATGCCAGAGCTATATAGTAGCTATAGAGTAGCTACTAACTTGATGGTGTTGTTTGGCCTAGTCATGGAGTATGACAAGTTAGAAATCTTTCATTTTTCTAGAGTGTATAATAACTCTAACCTAGAGCTGAACCCCTCAGCAATTAGTACCTCTACTCTCAAGTTCAAGACATACTGGAGATACTTATGCTTCTACTTTGATCAGTACTTATCCTTCAAGAAACATGTTTGTTACTACTTTACCAAAGCATTGTTTACTATTAAAGTAATGAGTATGCTTGAGAACTCAATAAGAAACTCTAGTTCTTTTCTAGAATACTTACTAAAATTCAGATTGTAAAGGGATGCTCTAAACTACCCTGAAGGCCCATAGTGTTCATTACCTAAACAGAATTCCATGCAAAAAAAACAGTATTCAATAACTATCAAGAATTTCAATTATTATGGTATACTTGGACTTAAACATTTTTCTTTTCTTTTTATCTATTTTTCTTAATTTAATATTTCTTTTCTTTTGTTTTTCTTAGACAATGAAGAGGCATATGACTGCAGTCACATGATACATCACATGACATAAGTTCATAAGCCTAGAATGTGGGAGAAGGGGCTGGAAGAATAACATTAAGATACATGTCAACAACATATTTATCTCATGATATACATATTGTGTACTCATGGACAATATATGGATTTTAGGGTATTTATTGTTAGCACAGACCATCTATGTATTATATAAATAGTGTAGGAATACAACAGAGACTTCTTGTTAAGTTTTCTTATGATCTCCATAAAATACTTACTCTATAAGTTTATCTTAGTGATGCTATTGGTCTTTGTGACTAGTAGTTGCTACAACACCAATACAAGCCCATAATGCTGTTTTTATGAGTTGTACTTAATACCACTGGTCTTATCAGCATCTCTCTATGCTTATTTCTATCTAATCAATCTTCTAAACATTTCTATCAAGGTTTCTAGCTGTCATAAACTTCATTCAGCTTGTATCTCCACAACTAGTAGACCGATTTTCACAAACCAAGTTGCATTAGAAAGCCCCAGATGAGAACTATCCGCACATACATGGGATGTACAAAAGCAACAACAAACGACTGAGATATCAGGACATCAGTAGCTATAAAAGCTTTGTCAGCTAATATCTCATGAATGGCTGAACGGATTTGCACAATTGAACTTGCGTTGGGAAGTGCTCATCAATTCGTTTCCAACAATATATAATACATCTCAAAGCAATAAGTATTGGTAGAGATACAAGCATATCAATGTAGTGACATAATTAGTTACCTTTTAAAATTAGCCTGACAGCTGCTATAACAGATGACAGCTCCCATCAGGTACAATTTTTAATCATGTGATGGCAACAGATTGTGCACGGACCATCACTCTTTTGTATATATACCTCTGTATCTGAGGGCTAGACCTCAGACTTAACAATATCAATTATTTCTGTTGATACTTTTCATCATCTGTCAATCATTATATCCTTATACTGAACCCCTGAAACACTATTCAGCCCCAGTATCACAACCAGTAAGTATCTTATTTGTGATACTAGCTATCTGGTTCTTATCATTTTCTACTTATATCGTAACTGTTCTGCTTGATTAGTATAGACTGTAGAGATACTTATAGTAGCCACTGTCTTTAGAAGACCCTATTCTGTTCTCTTGGAATCTTCTTGAAGTTGTAATCTCTGCTAAATCACTATATTCTTTGCCTAGTTGTCCTAACAGCAGAACAGAATCTTTCCCTCCAGAACCTCAATACATCAGCTGATTTGGAAGTCTAGGACTACTTATTTCTATGTCTTAACATTCCTCATCTTTTCTTGTCTTCTAGCTAATATCTGCTCCCAGCAACCACCCAATATCTCTTATTAATACCAATAAAGCCTTAGGGCTTCTCCAGTACTATCTAAGAGAAGTAGCCAAGTGCCAGAAAGCCTTGGAACATAACATCAATAATATCTTAGCCAGTTTCATAAATTAACTCTAAAATCTGTACTCACTTATATCCAATCTTATCTCTGCAGATGTTTTCTTTCTCCTATTATAAAACTCTTCTTACCTACTAATACTTCTATACCTGAAAATCTCCCTTAATATTCTAGGCCCTATATATTTCCCCTGCCAGACTTCAGTGGTGATTAATAAACTAGGAGAGCCTTCTTAAGCTTCTGCTCCTTATATATCTGCCTATCTGTTAAACAGTTTTCTTCTGACTAAGACAAGATTCTTTAGACATTGTCCTTCTTTAGAATTGGCTATACCTTTAAATGGTCAGAAATAATCAATCCTTTTCCATAAAGAGTCTACCACAGATACTTTTCCTATTACTACCTAGTCCAAGTTTGATTAGCTCTTCTAAGAGTACTTCTTTTGTATTAAACACTGATAGCCCTTTTTCCAAGTGTTCCCATAGATATGAACACTACTCACAAACACTGCCTCATCCCCATTAAAGAATGTTCCTACTGTGGAAATATAAACTACATAGTCTACAACTGCCCAACAAGATTGGATGTTTGGTAATTAACTAGTGAGTAATGTAAGGAACTAATGAAAGACTTAAATGTGTTCAAGAATGTCAAAATAGCACAGCAATTAGAACCCATAGAACAAGAAGAACTGAATAGCAAATTAAGTAATCACCAGAATTTTGTGTAGATAAACTAGCAATATATGTACCCTGGCTACTAAATAATAGGTTTACTATACTACCTATAAAAGAATACAAGGAAAATAGTGATTCCTTAGATGTACCTGACCCTCTATCTTATTTTATTACTATCCTACTCTTTTATTGGCCTAGATGGAAAAAGAAGCTTCCTCTCTAATCTACTATCAGTGCTCTCAATGCCTGCAGAACTTTTTTAGAGACTACTAATATCTCTAAATCTCTCACTATACATGTTTTAGTAAACTATAGTACTACAAGAGTCTTCATTGACAAAGCCTTTGTAGAAAAGTACTGTTTGAACATATACAAACTTTCCAAGACTATACTAGTCTACAATGTGTATGGAATACCTAATAAGGCTAGCTAGATATCTAAAGTAGTGAACATAGTTCTACATTGCTGGACATATGCCTGTTGTAGCAACCACTTAGTACAAAGACCAAATAGTATCACTAGAGTAAATCTCTTAGAAAGATGGATATCTCATGAGAATCACAAGAGAACTCAACAAGGAGTTCCTACTGCATTTCTACACTATTTATACAATACATACATGATCTGTGCTAATGATAAGTAACCTTGCCCTAATGTCCATCCATTATTCATGAGTGTTATGGAACGCTTTGGACACTAACATTTTTCTTTTTCTTTTATCTATTTTTCTTGATTTTTCTTTTCTTTTGAATTTCTTTTTCTTTTTCTTTTTCTTTTTAGTGACAATGAAGAGGCACATGACATTTCAGTCACATGACATGTCACATGATGTGACGTCATAGGCCTAAAACCTGGTGGAAGAATTTAGAAGGTGACATCAAGGCATATGGAGTATGTATGGTGGCCTTGAGTAAGAAGTGAGGCGAGCATGAGGTTGAAGCATGGACTATAGGGCAGGTTTAATTATTAGTAGCATGGACCATGAACCATTTGTATAAATAGAATCTTAATTAAGAAAAGGCTCCTTGTTGAGTTCTCTTGTGAATTCCCACTTGATAATCCTACTTTGAGATTTTACCGCTTGTGTTGTCATTTATCATTTTGATAAGTGGTAGCCACAACAATGAGTGCACTATGTGTACACTATGAGGTAAACATGTTATTAACATACATCTTGATATTATCCTTCCAGTCCCTTCTTCCAGAGTCTAGGCCTATAATAAAATAATATTAAATCAAGGAAAATAGATAAAAAGAAAAGAAAAATATTTATATTCAAGTGCATCATAAGAATGCTGAGCATACTTTGCTCATAGTCTTCAGCTTAGTGAAAAAAGATCTTATCCTCAGATTCACCTGGCTTAAATAAAATAATCTAAAGGTAAACTGGCAGAAGAGTAAGGTATTCATAACTTACTGTCCTACCTACTGTTCAAAGTACCAAGAAGCAAGAAAGACCAAGAAGTTAAGAATCCACATATTAGATATATGCTGTAGATGGCTCTAAAGATGAAGAACCTCTTCTCAGCATCCTTGTAGAATATATAATAGAACTAGGTAATTATATTCTTATAACCCAACTGATCTCTAAACATTTTACCCTAGATCTCTATACTATGACTACTCTCTCACAAAGGCTCTCTGTGTAATGACCTTAAGCTTGAGCTCGGGTTGCAACTAAGGCAAAGACTTGAGAAAGAATAAGGGAGATTGTATAAGTGGTAAAGCATAAGGATACAGGATAGTATCTACGCTATATATATTCAGAATACATGATAAAACTACAAGTAGTCCATGAGGTAAAGGAGTCATACAGCATGAGACAACAAGGAGGAAGAAATGAGGTTGTGGCACCTACTACATGAGGCACTGACTGAGACTTCTTCAGCGCAGCCAATTGTTGTCGTCATACCCTTTGCCCATGTTCACGCTATTTTCAAGAGGCCTCAACCGTAACACTCTGTAGCTCACAAGCAAGTGTGGATCCTGGGAAAGATAAATTAGACACTCTCTCCCATGTCTGGAAGTTTGAATTAGTCTTTGCCAAAGATAACTTTGATATTCTCTCTAAGTATTGCTGAAAATATGCTATCAGACTAACACTGGGGGCTAAACTCAAGTCATCAAAAGTATATCCTCTTTAACCTATAGAGCAAACAGAGCTAAATACTTTTCTTGCTGAGAATCTCTATACAGATAGAATATTGTTACAACTCAAAAACCTTAGAGTTGGTCAATAAGAAGAACCTTGTATTAGATTAACATAAGAGAACTCAATAAAGAGCTCTGTACAATATTGTCTACCTTATATACTACTGACTCATAGTCTGTGCTCTACCAATTTAGCCTGTCCTAAGTAACCCTATGTTTGCCTTAAGGTCAACATGTATTACACATATTGTATGACATCATTATACTAAAATCTTCTATGTTCTTCTATTGTGTCCCCATGACTGTGACTAGTTATGTGATCTGTGATGTGTGACTGTGTGATGTGTGACCAACTTGTCATGTTAGCCCCTAACCCTAAGTTTAGAAAAGAAAAGAAAATATAAGAAAAATAAAAAGATATTAGAAAAAACTTAAGTCTAGGCTTTGTAACTCTGACAAATATATCTTTGAGATCTCTCATAGCTGTACCAGTATTCTTCATTGTGACATTTGTTGATGATGGACTCTTTATTTCTCAAGAGAAGAGTTATGAAAAATCTAACATAAATCTTATAATATCATCTTATCCTTATTTAGCCAGTTTGGTCTCATTACTAAGCATAACAAATTGGAAGTGTTTCACTTCTTGAGATTGACAAAGAACATCAACCCACATTCTCTGGATTTACATTTTTGAGAAGGTCTTATTCTTTGTCTGAAAGATACATAGCATTATTTGAGATTCTTCTTTGACAAGAAGCTCTTGTTTTATTAACACATTCATTACTATACTAACAAAGTCTTGTCCACAATCAAGAGCATGAAAATGTTGGGCAATTCTACAAGAGGATTATCTCTGACACACAAACAACTACTCTACAGAACATGTGTCTTTTTCATTACTTTATATGGATTTTAGCTCTGGTATTTCAAAGGAGCACTATTTTATCAGCCACTCAAGAAATTGAAGAAAATGCAAAAAAGAATGGCCTTATGGATCACAGAAACATTTTGCACCTTACTAACATAAAGAGTAGAGACTATAGCTGGCCTCATCCCTATCCATTTCCATCTTGACAAGATTATTAGTTGACATCATCTACATGTCACAAGTCTCCCCAAACAACATGCAATCAATTCTCTCTTGGATGAACATCATTCCAAGAAGGCCAAACCTCACTCCATGGCCACATCTCAGTTTATGGCCAAGTAACAATTGAAAATCAAGAGTCTTATAATGAACACCAACAACCACTTGAATGAAGTATTTCTTATATTTGATAGTTTAAATAAAGAACTTTCACCTGCCTTTCATCTCATAAACACTTTTTCTGGTCATTTTTCTTTTTATTCAGTTAACAGAAAAGACACTGATGCAAAAATCAAAAATCACATATCATATCAAACTTAATACTATTTACAAGAATTTTCTCATCAACCAAGACACAGTTCTCATCATTTTGGATGCTAGTATCAAAAACAACATTGCTACCTCAGTCTCTCACATTTGCTGAGATCAACATCATTGCAAAAACCATTCATCATACAATGAATGTAATATCTACTGAAGCAGAACTCTTTACCATTAGATGTGAGATTAATTGAGCAATTCAAACACAAAACATTACACACATTATTATCAACACTGATGCCATTCCTGCTGCTAAACAAATCTTTGATATGTCTAATCATTCCTATCAACTACACTCTATCACCATATCCAGTGACCTTGGAGAATTCTTCCAAAAGAACTCTAGTAACTCAATTTCATTCTAGAACTATTCTAGTAATAACAAATAGCCATCTCATTCATTAGTCAGCAAAGAGTCAAAGTGCCACAAAATGAATCCTATTGGTAAATATAAACAATGATTCTTCCCCAATAAGTCTGTTACATACCTATACAGCAATGCTCCCATTAAAACAAGAACACATATTTTACATAATTGTACACATTATACAAAGTCATGGATCTTAAATAGAAATCTCTCAAAGATGTTATCATGTTTCTTGAGTTTAACCTAGATGCATTTTGTTTTCAAGATGGCATTATATAGTATTTTTCTTCATTTGATTTTCCTTTTTTTGTTTTTCTTAGTCAATAAAAAGGCATATGATTATGGTCACATAATGTGTCACATGATGTAATATCATAGGTTTAAAACATGATAGAAGAAACTAGAATAATGATATCAAGAGCATAGCTACAGCATATTTATTATGTCTTAAGGCTTAGATTTAGAATTAAAAGAATAAATCTTAAATTGAGTTAATTACAAGAGAACTTGATGGAGTTCTTAGTACAATATATCTATTTTATATACTACACTAGTTGCTCCATGCTACTACTGTGTCTAGTCTATCCTAAAGACCATGTATAAATCTTAAGGTCAACATATACTATATAACATTATTGTTCTAGAACCTTTTATGCTCTTCTATTATAATACATAATTGTGTGACCATTACTGTGACATGTGACTGATATGTGATACCAAGTCATGCCTTATGACAGTTTGTGACATATGACCATGACATTACACTAAACCCTAACCATAAATAAAGTGAAAAGTAAAATGAAAGTAAAATGAAAAGAAAAAGAGAATATAAAGTCCATCATTCACAACTCTGACAATATTCACCTTGGGGTAATGGTATGGTAAACTCATAAATAACATATGTAGTTTAGAATAAGTCTTATAATATAGTATAAGAATGTATCAGAGACTTCTTGTCAAGTTCTCTCTTGATCTTTATAAGACTCTTTGTAATATAAGACTACTTAGTATGCTATTTGTTATGGAACGCTTTGGACACTAATATTTTTCTTTTTCTTTTATCTATTTTTCTTGATTTTATATTTCTTTTCTTTTGAATTTCTTTTTCTTTTTCTTTTTATTTTTAGTAATGATAAAGAGGCACATGACATTGCAGTTACATGACATGTCACATGATGTGATGTCATAGGCCTAGAATGTAGTAGAAGGATCAGGAAGATGACGTCAGGACACATATATACAACATGGTAGCCTTGGGTAAGAAATGAGGCAGACATAAGAATGTAGCACGGACCATGTGTATTCTGTATATATAGGACTCTAATCTAGCAGAGACTCCTTGTCGAGTTCTCTTGTGAACTTCCCACTCTATATCCTATTGAGAGATTTACTTGTTCATGTTATTATTTATTATTGTGATAAGTGGTTGCTACAACACTATTGACTGTCTTAGTCAGTGATTGTCATAACAAAGTGTGTCTTTTATCTTAGTTTTGAGACTCAAGTCATAACATGTAGTTATAGTCAGAGTATATATTTGATGTGATGATCTATGTTCAATAAAACTTTTTTCCCTTCAAGTGTGGACTATGCTTAATAAGAGTGTAAAAAATAAGTATACTGGGATTAGTAGAGTATCATAGAGTTTACCAGTATTTAGCAACTTATAGGAGTGTAAGAAAGAGCAAAGTAGATAACATGTTCAAAGTGATTATAAATAATTTAGAGATGTTTATGATACTAGAGATTAGATCAACATTAATATATAGAGTAGTTAGTAGTTCTAGATACAAACTCTAAGTCTAAAAACTGGAATTTGTGGTATAACAGATCTCCTTACAGTCATTCTCATGATATATATATGGTAGACTTATAAACAATACATGTACTTTAAGGTATGTTATATATTGTAGAACACAGACCAGCATATAGTAGTATATAGAATAGTAATACATTGTGGACTCCTTATTGAGTTTTCTTGTGATTCCTACAAGACTCTTTGCACTTAAGATTTATTGAACTGTTAGCTATCTTTGGTTAGTAGTCACTACAACATCTAACATCTTCTACTTTCTTTCATTTATATTATGTAATTAGTATCATGTACACTGTTATATGCTCTGTAATATTATATTGTCAAGGTCATGAAAGGTAGACTTGGTTTATTTTAGTTTTCTTTTTCAGTTTTATTTTCTTTTCGATTTTTTTTCTATTTTTTCTATTTTTAGAACAATTAGGGTTTGGGTTGATCAGTCACACAGTCACAACTTGATGGCGTAGTCACAAGACAGATCATGGGACTTGGGAGAATTTAGAAGGTTTGAGAACAGATGATGCCATATAATATAGACAACACATGTTGACCTTATGTTCTACACATGGTGGTTTAGGGTAGGATGCACAGTAGTTAGCATGGACCATCTGTAGGACTATAAAAGGTAGACTAGTTTGTAGAAGAGTTCTCTATCGAGTTCTCTTATATTACTCAATACAAGAGTTGTTCTTTCGTCTAACCCTAAAGACTTAAGTTTATAACATATATGACATTTGACACTTCATGATCACATGCTCCTTACAAGGGTTTAAAGAGTACTATAACACTTGTCTTAAATTACTCTCCAACTATTAAAACAATTAGATATAAGCATGGATAGATTTTAAAGCTCCAAAAAAAACTAATATCAGGGAATATTGATACTTTAAGTCCAGATTCACTTTACAGAGGCTTAGTTATACTCCTAGGCTGATCATTACCTAGACTAGCTTCTGATAGACTGATAATTATATCCTATTATCTGAGGTCTGATAGTAGATCTTGGAAGTCCAAATAAGTAATTAGTATGTTATACAAGAATATGAAAAACAGGTTGGAATAACCTTTGGTTTCAGCTTGTATACTGTATCTCTACTAGTCAGACTGGTTGTATATTTTGAAATGGAACTTGGAGACTTAATAGGTGGAAAACTACCAGAGGGTAGCAAGATGTGTTATTGCCAACACTGAAAATGAGTGTTAGTTTTAGTTGATTTTCAGAACTAATACAGTATAAACTATTAGATTATAGACTATGTATTATAATTTAAACCTTAAAGTATTAAGATAAGAAAAGAACCTTATATTAGATAACACAAGAGAACTTGATAGAGTTCTAAGTATGAAGTTGTTTACCTTATATATGCCAGACTAATAGTCTATACTACACTAAACCTAGCCTATCCTAAAGATCATGTATATTACATACTGTTGATATATAGAATAACATTATTGTTTTAAAAACTTCTATAATGTTCTTTTATAGCATGTGATTGTGTAATGTGACATGTGACATGTGACAGTTTGTAACATTATACTAAACTCTGACCCTAAGTTTTAAATAAATAGTAAATAGTAAATAAAATAAAATAGTAAGAGAAAATAATAATAAGAGTTAAGTTTACTATCTTCAACTCTAATATTATAGAGTTAACAAAGGCTAGTAAAGATACCCAAGATAGGATAGAAAGGTGTGATCTGTACTAGAAGAAGTTGAGAAGTGCAGATTATCAGAGTTGTGAGTAGTGGACTTAGTTTTGATTTTATTTCCTTTCTATTTTATTTTTCTATTTTATTTTTTTATTTTTCCTTTTATTTTATTTTAGTTTTCATTTTCACTTTTCTTTATTTTAACATAGATAAAGAATGTGAGATGATGTCACATGTGACAAAAGCATGACACCTATCACAGTCACAAATTACACAATCATATAACACAAAGAAGAATATAGAAGGTTCTGGAATAAGTAACATTATACAATATAGCAACAACATGTTGGCCTTATAGAAAGCATATGTACTTTAGGGTAGGTTAGTTGTAGTGTGTACATAGACCACAGTCTGTAGTGTATAAGATAGACTAACTTGTACTTGGGACTCTATTGAGTTCTTTTGTGTTACTCAATACAAAAGTCATCTTTTGTCTTTACTCAAAGACTTAAGTCATAACACAGATAAGGAGGAAAGAGGTTATCCATGGGTTGGAACAGATGCAGTCAGAACAGAATGTGACATACTATAGTTATTTAGTTAATTATAGTTGTAGATATTGATCAGTCAAGTGTATGGACCATGTGCTTGGACCATCCTACTATAGTATATATGGTAGTGGTGTAACAGTAGAATACCTTACCCAAATATTATCTGGAGTTTCTGGACACTTACAACTCCTCAAGTAAGACTAATCTCCTTACACCTAAGTTCTTTATTCTGATAGAACAAGATTTCTAGAGGTAATAGCTGCCCTATATACTTGACTTACATAAGTACTAAATAATGTCATCATCAGTGTTAAGAACAGTTGGAATAGAAAAACAAATTAGAGGATGCAAAGCAAAAGAGCAAATATGGAAGAATAGATCATATTACAGGTCAGTATTGAAGAGCAGATGAGACATTCAGTCATGGAAGAATTGATGCACATAGAAGAGTGGATCCTCTTGCACCAGCTCTCTACTAACTAACAGCTATTGGTAAGTAGTCATCAGTTGTCCACGCTGTGTTGTTCTCTGTTTCTTCCAACATTAATAATGGCACGGATAAGACCAAGAGTAGCTGGTTCCCTTATACTTATCCCATTCTTGCAGGATTTCCTGCAGGCGAGTTGGGTAGTATCTTAGTTGCAATAAAGCTTAGGTTTCCCTGGAGATCTGAGGCCTCTTCTACACACCTAAAATGTGTACAACATGCATGAAGCCAACATGAAGCAACAATCTGAGAAATCATAACATCTTCTTTGATATCTTGCAAATAGGTATTGCCCCGACTTAGGACCAGGTCAGAGTCACTATAACAAACTTTCTTGACAGTTGATCAAAGTGCACAGTAAATTGGTCTCAATAACTAATCTATGCTTTAGGAATCAATTAATAATGATCTGTAGGAGAAAGCTGGGGCATTGTTATGCTATAGCAGCTTCTTCAAAACTTTCCTAATGCTATGGGGTTATCTTATCTCTTAGTAAGAGTTGACATCCTAAATTTGGGTTTGACGTTGATAGCCGTACATAGCAACGCGATCGAACTCACTTATCACAATGGACTCGTACAACCACGGCGTTGTATTCAAGCCTGATGACTTGCAGACGGTCGTTTATCATCTTGATCAATTTCCATCGAACTACTGTGAGTGATCAAGCTCAATCTTGGACGAAAACGCTCTCAATCA